>Ga0123356_10000091_pt1 | contig 95329 bp, 52 predicted proteins | sample TergutEmb28metaG_2_FD_92546 | JGI IMG/M metagenome (GOLD analysis project Ga0123356, IMG submission 92546) | Embiratermes neotenicus P3 segment gut microbial communities from Petit-Saut dam, French Guiana - Emb289 P3 | ecosystem: Host-associated > Arthropoda: Insects > Digestive system > Gut ...
CACATCGACGGGGAGGTTTGGCACCTCGATGTCGGCTCGTCACATCCTGGGGCTGAAGTAGGTCCCAAGGGTTCGGCTGTTCGCCGATTAAAGTGGCACGCGAGCTGGGTTCAGAACGTCGTGAGACAGTTCGGTCCCTATCCATCGTGGGCGTAGGATATTTGAGAGGAGCTGCTCCTAGTACGAGAGGACCGGAGTGGACGTACCTATGGTGCATCAGTTGTCGTGCCAACGGCACAGCTGGGTAGCGAAGTACGGACGGGATAAGCGCTGAAGGCATCTAAGCGCGAAACCCTCCTCAAGATTAGATATCCCATATAGTAATATAGTAAGACCCCTTGAAGACCACAAGGTTGATAGGTCGGGTGTGTAAGTATAGAGATATATTAAGCTGACCGATACTAATAGGTCGAGGGCTTAATCAAATTCAATTATTTGAAATCTGATTAGCCAAAATTAAAATGATAATAACGCAAGAACGATAAAATTTAATTTCTCAGCTTCTTTTAAATGCCCTTTTTGTAAAGCCTAATCCGCTTTTTAAAAGGCAAGTGTTATCCTTGGCTCAATGTGTAGCTGTGAATGTGTTGTTTCACAATATATTCATTCATTCCGGTGATGATGGCGAAGGGGTTCCACCTGTTCCCATTCCGAACACAGAAGTTAAGCCCTTCAGCGCCGATGGTACTTGGTTGGAGACGACCCGGGAGAGTAGGACGTCGCCGGTTTTTTATTCCCTAATAGCTCAGTCGGTAGAGCATGCGGCTGTTAACCGCAGGGTCGTTGGTTCGAGTCCAACTTGGGGAGCCAAAAATAGCCTCGTTTTAGCAAAACGGGCGCATTTTCAGTTAAGGAATCACTGAATAAAAACGATTGCTAATTAACACAAAAGGAGCAAAATTATGGTAACGGCATATGATGTTGTAAACGGTTTCTCAATAGCATTTATGGTTTTGATGGTGCTGTTTTCTATTGCCATGATTATCATTGTGGCTTTGCAAGAGGGCGGTAACGCTAACCTTGGTGCTGTGTCAGGATCTTCGGAATCATTTTTCGGCAGAAACCGCGCAAAAACCATGGATGCAAAGTTCAAAAGATGGACAATGATAGTGGGTGCAGGAATACTCATTTCGTCTATAGCTCATTTTGCGTTATACCTTGTGCGCGAGAATCTTTAAACAAACCGCGCCCAAAGAATGAATTAACAAAAAAGGCTATTTATATAGCCTTTTTCTGTAAGAACAGCCTGCCAAAATGCAAAATTAATATGAAGGAAATAGCGTCAAACAAAAAAGCAAGGCATGATTACTATATTGAGGAATCTATAGAGGCGGGCATTAGCCTCTTGGGTAGCGAGGTTAAAAGCCTGCGCCTTGGCAATGTAAACCTTAAGGACAGCTATGCGGTTATTAAGGATAACGAAATCTTTCTAATCGGCGCGCACATTTCGCCCTATAAAATGGGAAGCCACTATAACCCCGATCCAAGGCGAATGCGCCGTTTGCTTCTTCACAAAAGCGAAATCCTAAAGCTAAAATCTAAAGTAAATGAAAAGGGTTACACGCTTGTGGTAACAAGGCTTTACTTTAAAGATGCGCTTGTGAAAGCAGAACTTGGGCTTGCAAAAGGAAAAGAGGGCAGAGATAAACGCAAAGATATCCAAGAACGCGATGAAAAGCGCGAATCAGAGAGGGCGATAAAGGAAGCGTACGCTAAAGGCGGAAGATAGAAAGTACGAAGTACGAATTATGGAATAATTCAGAATTCAGAATTCAGAATGCAGAATGAAGGATTCTAAATCTCATTACTATATATCCACCATTGTGCGCTGTGCGTTGTGCGCTGTGCGCTGAAATACCAACTAACAAAGGAAATAACTTATATGAAAAAATTAGGAACAAAATGTTTGCAAGCAGGCTATACGCCTAAGAACGGTGAAGCAAGGGTTACGCCTATCGTTCAATCCACCACATTCTTTTACGAAACGCCTGAAGAAATGGCGGATTTGTTTGATTTAAAGAAATCGGGATACTTTTACACGCGAATCGGTAACCCAACTAACAATGTTTATGAAGAAAGGCTAACCGCACTTGAGGGGGGCGTTGCCTCGCTTGCCACGAGTAGCGGAATGGCAGCCACCACGCTTGCTGTGCTAAATGTGTGCGAAGCAGGTAGCAATATCTTATCTTTAAGCGCGATTTACGGCGGTACATATAACTTATTTAATGTTACACTGCGCCGACTCGGCATTGATTGCCGTTTCTTTACGCCAAGCGCAACGGAAAAGGAAATTGAGGCACTTATTGATAAAAATACCAAACTTATTTTTGCCGAAAGCCTTGCAAACCCCGCTATCACCGTTCCCGATTTTGAAATGATTGCAAAAATCTGCAAAAAACACGGAATCTTGTTTATGGTTGATAACACCCTCACAACCCCGATAATCTGCCGTCCCTTTGAATGGGGCGCAAATGTGATTGTCCATGCTTCCACAAAGTATCTTGACGGGCATGCCACAAGCGTGGGCGGTGCAATTGTGGACGGCGGTAATTTTAATTTCCTTGGAAATAAGAGGTATCCGCTTTTTAACGAACCCGATAACAGCTATCACGGGCTTGTCTTTGCAAGAGATTGCGGTAATATGGCGTTCGCAATAAGGGCAAGAGTTATCGGCATGAGGGATATCGGGGCGCAAATGGCACCTCAGAATGCGTTTTTAACCTGCCTCGGCATGGAAACACTGCACCTTAGAATGCCACGCCATAGTGAGAACGCTTTGGCTGTTGCAGAGGTTCTTAAGGGGCATAAAGCGGTTGAATGGGTTAAATACGCGGGGCTTCCCTCAGACGAATACTATCCGCTTGCAAAAAAATACTTTGATAACGCTTATGCTTCGGGCATGATTGCGTTCGGAATCAAGGGCGGAATCCCTTCCGCGTCCAAATTCCAACGCGCGCTTAAACTTTTGGCGATTGTAACGCATATCGCGGATAGCAGAAGTTCGGTTCTTCACCCCGCTTCAACCACGCACCGCCAGCTTTCAAAGGAAGATTTAAAAAAGGCAGGCATTCCCGAAAACCTTGTTAGGCTTTCAATAGGAATTGAAGATAAGGAAGATATCATTGCAGATATCTTGCAAGCACTCAACGAATCACAGAAATAAGAATAAAACTATGCCAATAATTATACCAGAAGATATACCCGCATTTAAAATTCTTGCAGATGAGAATGTGTTTGTAATGCCGTATGAACGCGCTGTGGCGCAGGATATTAGGCCTATTGAGATTGCAATCCTTAACCTGATGCCCACCAAGATTGAAACCGAAACTCAGCTTATCAGGCTTCTTGCAAATACACCGTTGCAGGTTAATTTAACACTTATCCAAACTGCCACTTACAAGCCCCAAAATGTGGCGGAAGAGCATATGGAAAGGTTTTACACCACATTTAGCCAAATTAAGAACAAGAAGTTTGACGGAATGATAGTTACGGGTGCGCCTGTGGAAACCATGGAATTTGAAGATGTGCGGTATTGGGACGAACTCAAAGAGGTTCTTGATTTCGCGCGCGAAAAGGTAACAAGCACGGTTTTTATTTGCTGGGGCGCGCAAGCGGCGATGTACCGCTACTACGGAATCGGGAAATCCGCCTTTAAGAAAAAACTCTTCGGGGTTTTTGAAAACACGGCGCACACCCCTTACGAACCGCTTTTAAAGGGGCTAAACGATTCATTCTTCATTCCTCATTCGCGTTATACCGCGGTAGACGAAAAGGCAGTGCTTGCCCACAAAGATATAGAAGTTCTTGCCACAGGCAAGGAATGCGGTATTAGCATAGCAAAATCAAAGGACAACAGCGCGTTTTTCTTTTTCGGACACTCTGAATACGATAGGGAAACCCTTGGCGGGGAATATTTCAGAGATAAGAAAAAGGGCATGAAAACCGCCCCGCCCAAAAACTATTTTGCCGATAAAAAGGAAAAAAGCATAAATATGACATGGAACAGCACAGGGAATCTTCTTTTTTATAATTGGCTTAACCATTATGTTTATCAGGTTACCCCGTTCGCGTTATAACGCCTTACGCGTCTTTTTGGCTAAATTCCGTCTTTTTATAGCTTGCTAATGTAGCCCCACTACACCTAAAGCTATAAAAAGCCAAAATTATATCTCAAAAATACACCGTAAGCATTTGTTCAATTAGACGGATAAATAATATGAAAATAAACCGCATAGCAGTTACAAATTTTTTAAGCTATCCAAGAGCGCAAGCTGTGTTCGGGGATAGCTTAAATATTTTAAGCGGAAAAAATGCCACAGGCAAAACCAACCTTGCAGACGGCGTTTATTACTGTTCAATAGGGCGTTCAAGCAGGCATAATAAGGATAAAGAACTTATTAACTGGGATTCCAAAACAGGCGCAAGGGTTACCCTAACGCTTGAAAAGCGGTTTTCAAACCATGAGATAGATATTCATATAGATGCCTTTGGCAAAAAGCGCATTTTAATAGACGGTATGCCCATTAAAAGAATCGGCGAACTTATGGGTGTGCTTAATGTTGTGTTTTTCTCGCCCGAAGAAATCAAACTTATCAAGGAATCCCCTCAGGACAGACGGCGTTTTTTGGATATAAGCCTGTCCCAACAAAGCAAAAGGTATTTTTACGCACTTGTTAAATATAACAAATTGCTTGCGCAACGGAACAAGGTGCTAAAGGATTACAGCGGTAGCGAAAATTTAAAAAGCCTGCTTAATTTAATTGATCCTGAACTAATTAAAAACGCTTCGCTGATTATTTATGAACGCGCCAAATTTTTAAATGAACTTGAACCTATTGCTAAAGCTAAGCATACCGTGCTTACAGGGGGGCAGGAAGAACTTGCGCTTTCTTACGAAACCGAAGAAGTGCCTCTTGCAGAGGTTTCTCAAATTGAAACCGCCATTAAAGCCGTTTTTGAAAAAAACTTTTTAACGGACGCGCGCCGTGAATTCACAACCGCAGGCGCGCACAGAGATGATGTTAAAATCTCTGCAAACGGCATTGATTTAAGGAAATACGGCAGCCAAGGTCAGCAAAGAAGCGCGGTTCTTTCCTTAAAACTTGCAGAAATCGCCCTTTTTAAACAAAGAACGGGCGAATCCCCCGTGCTTATCCTTGACGATGTGCTAAGCGAATTAGACGGCGCGCGCCAAACCGCCCTGCTAAAAGCCACCGAAGGCACACAAACAATTATCACTGCCACCGATGCCACCCAAATCACCGCCCCCGCAAAGAGGTTTGTTGTTAAGGATAGGGATATTTATGAACAAAACCCCTAATAATTCACAAATCAACGGTTAAAAATATCACAAACTAACGGTTAGAATTGTAATAAATCAGCGGTTGAAGGGTTTTAGAGAATTTTGCTCTTTTATGCGCGCGATTTATTAATGCGCAAACACTGGAATTTTTTAAGACAATCAACTATAATTAAGCTATGAGCAAACAAAAGACCGCCCACACAATAATCCACGGCGATTGTCGCGAATTAAGCGTTTTGCCAAACAATAGCGTTGACTTGATAATTACATCACCGCCTTATTGGCAACTTAAAGATTACGGTGGTGATAATCAGATAGGTTTTAACGATACTTATGAGGAATATATCAATAACCTCAATGTTGCGTGGAAAGAATGCCACCGTGTTCTTGATGACGGCTGTCGCTTGTGCATAAATGTGGGAGACCAATTTGCACGCTCTGTTTATTACGGGCGATACAAGGTGATTCCGATTCACAGCGAAATAATTAGGTTTTGCGAAACGATCGGTTTTGATTTTATGGGACAGATAATTTGGCAGAAAACCACCACAACTAACACCACTGGTGGGGCGAGCATAATGGGTAGCTTCCCATATCCAAGAAATGGCATAATTAAGCTTGATTTTGAGTACATACTTCTCTTTAAAAAACAAGGAAACGCCAAAAAGCCCACTTTAGAGCAAAAAGAGGGGGCAAGAATGACTGTCGCCGAATGGAATTCTTACTTTACGGGGCATTGGAACTTCCCTGGGGCAAGGCAGGACGCGCACCTTGCGATGTTCCCCGAAGAACTGCCGAGGCGACTAATCAAGATGTTTTCTTTTCCGAACGAAACTGTGTTTGACCCATTTGCCGGAAGTGGAACAGTGGCAAAAGTAGCAAAAGAATTAGGGCGCAATTCGGTTAGTTGCGAAATAAACGAAGAATACATTCCGCTTATTGAAAAAAAGATAGGTTTAGATTTTTTCTCAGATATCCGCAACATCTCTGCCACATTGCCGTCATGTGCGGAGCTTGATGCAAAAATCGGCGAACTGCCGTACATCTTTACGGATGTCCATGAACTTGACAAAAAGACCGATGTTAAAAAAATGCCGTACGGTTCAAAGATTTCGGCGGACAGCGAGGCAAAACGCAAAGACCTTTTTAGCGTACGCAGAGTAATTTCCACGGAACTTTTGCAACTAAATAACGATGTTGTCGTTAAGCTAATCGGGGTGAAAAGCGATGAAAGCAATGCCGCAGAGGCAGTTAGGTTTTTGAGCGATAAATTTAAAGGCAAGCGCGTGTTTTTGAAGCATGACGCGGTAAAATATGACAGTGAAAACCATTTGCTCGCATATCTTTACCTTGAAAACAAGACTTTTATTAACGCGCATCTTTTGAAGTTTAAATTTGCTCATGTGGACGATTCTGTGCCTTTTGGGCTTCTGCAAAAGTTTAATAGCTTAAGATACGGAGGGATGTAATATGGCAAAAGAATGGATATTAAACAGCGTAATGAATCGCTTTCAGCTAAATTTTAAGCGCAATGTGGGCGCAACGAGCGAAGAAATAAGGAAATGTTCGCCCAAGACGCTGTCCGAGTGGGAAGAATATTATTTTAAAAATGTTTATCCAAGAGAACACCTTGAGGAGCTTGGCAAAAAGCTGTATGTAAAAATAACCGAGGTTGTGCAAGCGGAGATTGGGAGTGTTTCAGAGCAAGAATGCGTAGATTACATGAAAAACCTTGTAATAAACAGAACATTTGATGGATATACCACCGAAATATCAACCGTGTACGGGCAACTTGAGGGTGCGCTTGGAGTAGAGATTAAGCCCGCGCCAGACAAGTGGGACAGGCTATACAATGTTGATTTTTTTATAGAAATAAACGGCAAGTATATAGGGTTGCAGATTAAGCCTTTGGCAACAGGCACGCAACTTCCGCAAATATTTAAGGAGCGTTCTTTGCAAGAAAAAACTCACAAGGAATTTACTTCGGCGTTCGGTGGCGGAGTTTTTTATGTCTTTTCCACAAAAATTGACGGAAAAAAAGAAATAACCAACAGCAGTGTAATTCAAGAAATTGCAGTGGAAATCAGCCGTTTAAAGCAACTATAATCAAGCTATGGATAATCAAAAAACCGCGCACGCGCCTATGGAATTTGTGATTGAGAAAAAGAGGGAATTAGCAGGGGCGATAAAGATTGAGGGGATAGATGCTAACGGTATCTATCAGCTTTTGGCAGTTCCGCAGGATAATGCTATGGGCGATTATTGTTTGCCGTGCTTTAAATTTGCGGGGCAGTTTAAAAAATCCCCCATGGAAATTGCAAAGGAAATTGCGGAAAGTTTTAATAAAAACAACGGCGGTTTGGCTTGCGCTGAGGCGGTTAGCGGGTATGTTAATTTTAAATACGATAAATTTAGCTTAGCAAACGAAACTTTAAATAAGGTTTTTAAAGAGGGCGGGGATTTTGGAAGTATTGGTATCGGTGGCGGGCGCACGGTAATTATTGATTACAGTTCCATAAATATTGCAAAACCATTTCATATCGGACACCTTTCCACCACGGTTATCGGCGGTGCGCTTTATAGGATTTATAAAAAGGCAGGCTTTAACGCATTCGGAATTAACCACCTCGGCGATTGGGGTACGCAATTCGGCAAGCTGATTTCCGCATTTAAAATGTGGGGCGACAGGGTAGCCCTTGAAAAGCGCGGGGTGGATTATTTAACCGAACTTTATGTGAAATTCCATGCGGAAGCAAAAATTAACCCCTCTCTTAATGATGATGCGCGCAAATATTTCAAACAGCTTGAGGACGGCGAAGCGTACGCAACTAACCTTTTTAACGAATTTAAGGAAATAACGCTTGAAAAAGTGAAGGAAATTTATACAAAACTTGATATTTCCTTTGATAGCTATAACGGCGAAGCGTTTTATAATGATAAAATGCAACCTGTTCTCAATGAACTTGAGGAAAAAGGCTTGCTTAAGCTATCAGAGGGGGCAAAAGTGGTGGATTTGGATGCGTTCGGAATGCCCCCCTGTCTTCTTGTGAAAGAGGACGGCGCAACCCTCTATGCTACGCGTGATTTATCAGCGGTATTTTACCGCAAAAATTCGTACAATTTTTATAAATGCCTTTATGTGGTGGCGTATCAGCAGAATCTGCACTTTAAGCAATTTTTTAAAGTGGTGGAACTTATGGGCAAGGATTGGGCAAAAGATTTGGTTCATGTTCCGTTCGGCATGGTTTCGCTTGAAAGCGGTGCAATGTCTACCCGTGAGGGCAATGTGGTGAAGCTAACCGATGTGCTGGAACAATCCGTTTCAAAAGCGTACGAAATTATTAAGGAAAAGAACGCGGGGCTTAAAGATAAAGAACGCGTGGCAAAAGAAGTGGGCGTGGGCGCGGTGGTGTTTTTCGCGCTAAGCAATAATAGGATTAAAGATATTGTGTTTAGTTATGACAAGGTGCTGAATTTTGACGGCGAAACCGCGCCTTATGTTCAGTACACAAACGCACGCGCAAGTAGCGTTTTAAGAAAACTGCCGAAAGCGGTTCTTGATAATCTTTCTGCGCCAATCACAAAAGGGGAATTTGAGGGCATAAATAACAAGGAAAGTGATTTGCTGATAAGCCTTATAGACAGATTCCCAAGTGTGATAAACGAAGTTCTTGAAAAATACGAACCAAGCATACTAACACGGCACTTAATAGACATTGCCAAAGCGTTTAACAAGTTTTATTACGAACACCGCATAATAAATGCAGAGGAAGCATTTATTAAACCCCGCGCCAAAATGGCTTACGCGGTAAACACCGTGTTAACCGAGGGGCTGAGGCTAATTGGAATTGCTTCGCCGAAAGAAATGTAATGCGATACGCGTATGCGTAACGCGTGAAACGAGAAACAAGAAACATGAAACATGAAGGAATCTAAATATCATTATAGAGAAGTACGAAGTACAAGGTACGAAGTACGAATTGTGGATTCTAAATCTCATTAAGATAAACTCTTAATAAAATAATTCCATAATTCTACATTCTGAATTCTGAATTCATAATTAAAAAATCATGATAGAAACACACTCTCACACTCAATTCTCTCAAGACGGCAAAATGACATTGCTTGATCTTGCCATGCACGCAATTAACCGCGGATATATCTATCTTGCGGTAACGGAACATTTGGATAAGGATTATCTTTTTTCAAAAAACGAAAAGGAAAAAAGCATAATTCAGCTTAATCTTGACGCTTACGAAAAGGAATTTAACAGAGTTAAAGGGCTTGCGGGCGATAAAATGTATCTTGCTTTTGGGGTTGAAGCAGGCTATTGCGCCGAAGCCACGCCGATTTATAATGAGATTTTTAGCAAATATAAGTTTGATATAATAATCAATTCCGTGCATTCGGTTAATTATATTGATGCGTATTTCAGCGCAATGAACAGCGAAACCAAGAAGGACGAATTTTATATTGCTTATCTTAAAACCGTGCTTGACAGCGTGAAAGCCCCGTATGAATGGGACATTTTGGGGCATCTTGGCTACCCTTCGCGTTATGTTAGCTATAAGGATAGCAGGATTTATTACTCTGCCACAAAGCCGTTGATAGACGAAATTTTAACTGAAATGATTAAGCGTGGTAAAACGCTTGAAATAAACGCGAAATCAGACGGTGGCGGAATGCTACCCGAAAAAGAAGTTTTGGCAAGATATAAAGAACTTGGCGGAACGGAACTTTCATTCGGTTCAGATGCCCACCACCTTAGCCGTCTTGGTGAGGGCTTTGGCAAAGCGTCCGAACTCGCAAAATCCCTCGGCTTTACGCATTGGAACATATTCAAGGGAAGAAAAAAAGAAAAGGTGGCAATATAGCCCCGCACGCAGTACGATTATGGAAAAAATAATAGAAATTAAAGATTTATCTTTTTCATACCGCAGGACGGGGGATTCTGCGCATTCTGCGCTTAGAGACGAGAGACGAGAGACGAGAGACGAGATAAGGAATGATAACAATATAATTACGAATGACGACTTACGACTTACGAATGATAGAGGTATCAATAATGATTCTATAAATCAAAATTCACCGCCTCTCGTCTCTCGTCTCTCGTCTCTCGTCTCTAATCCCTGCCCCGTAAGGGGCGTCAAAAACATTAACCTCACCATACAAAAAGGCGAATACCTTGTGATTTTGGGGCGGAACGGTAGCGGAAAATCCACCCTTGCCAAACTTATTAACGGTTTTTTAGTTCCGCATAGGGGTAGCGTTACGGTAAACGGCATTTTAACTTCGGATAATAAAAGGGGCTATGAGCTAAGAAGTTCGGTGGGCATGGTTTTTCAAAACCCCGATAACCAAATGGTGGCGTCCAGCATTGAGGATGATGTGGCTTTCGGGCCCGAAAACCTTGGCGTGCCAAGGGAAGAAATCAGACGGCGCGTGGATTACGCACTTAACGCCACAGGCATTACGGAATTAAAAGATAGACCGCCTAACAAACTTTCGGGCGGGCAGAAGCAACGCGTGGCGATAGCTTCTGTGCTTGCCATGCTTCCAAAAGTTTTGATTCTTGACGAAGCGACAGCAATGCTTGATCCAAGGGGGCGCGAAGAAGTTTTAAGCGCGGTTGAACGGCTAAATAAGGAAGAGGGCATAAGCGTAATAAATATAACGCATTATGTTAGCGAAGCTGTTAAAGCGGATAAAGTCGCGGTATTGCATAACGGCGAAATTGTGGCATACGGCACACCGAGAGAGGTGTTTTCGGATGCCCAAATGCTTGAAACGGCAGGGCTTGTGTTGCCAATTCCTACCGCAACGGCAAGTGCGCTTGGATTATCTGTTTGTTTAACGAACGAAGAACTGTGTGATTTAATTCAGAATTCAGAATTCAGAATTCAGAATGAAGGAAATATTGATAATAATTCCACCCCTATGCCCTATGCCCTATGCCCTATGCCCTCACCTATTCCCTCAATAAAGGCTTCAAGCCTTTCCCACACCTATTCCCCCAAATCCCCCCACGAACAAAAGGCGTTAAAAGAAGTTTCGTTTGAGATTTGTGAGGGTGAAGTGGTGGGGTTGATTGGTTCAACTGGTAGCGGAAAATCCACTCTTGCCATGCACCTTAACGGGCTTATTAAATTGCAAAGCGGTGAACTAAGTTCGGCGGGGGTTGATTTGGCGGTTAAAAAGCCTGATTATAAAAAACTTCGTTCCTCTGTGGGAATGCTGTTTCAATACCCCGAATATCAGCTTTTTGCTAACACGGTGCTTGAAGATGTGTGCTTTGCGCCTTTAAATTTCGGCAAAACAAAAGAAGAGGCTTTGGCTGTAGCCAAAAATGCCATTGAACTTGTGGGGCTAAATTACGAGGATATTAAGGATAAATCCCCCTTTGAATTATCGGGCGGGCAAAAAAGGCGCGTGGCGATTGCGGGGGTAATTGCTTCCGAACCCAAAATTTTGATTCTTGACGAACCCACCGCAGGGCTTGATCCCATAGGGAAGCGCGAAATTCTAAATTTAATTCTAAAGCTGAAAGAAACATTTTGCAAAACAATAATAATAATCAGCCATAATATGGACGAAATCGCGGAATACACGAACCGCGTTTTGGTTCTGTCGCACGGCGAACTTATAAAAGACACCACACCGAGGATTTTATTTTCAAACGAAGAAAACCTTTCGGGCACAGGGCTTAACCTGCCAAGCACGGCAAAAATTGCGTCTGTTTTAAGAGAAAAGGGCATTGAGGTGGGAACGCCGTTGACTCTGAAAGAGTTAATTCAGAATACGCATTCTGCGTTTAGAGACGAGAGACGAGAGACGAGAGACGAGATAAGGAATAATAATATAATTACGAATGACGACTTACGACTTACGAATGATAGAGGTATCAATAATGATTCTATAAATCAAAATTCACCACCTCTCGTCTCTCGTCTCTCGTCTCTCGTCTCTAATAAATCGCCCAATCCACCAAAGAGAGGTAACGGCAAATGAACAGAGATGTTACCTTCGGGCAGTATTATCCTAAAAATTCTTTCGTACATAACATTGATCCGCGTGTGAAGATTGTTTTAGTAATTGCTTACATGGCAGGGGTATTTGTGGCGAAAACGCTGTGGGCGTATATTCCTGTGGCGGTGTTTCTTGCGCTTGCGGTGGCTTTTTCAAGAGTTCCCCCGCTTAAAGTGCTTGCAAGCATAAAGGGAATTTTAATTCTTGTGCTGTTTACTTCTATAATGAATGTGTTTTTCAACACTCATGGCGAACCGCTTATAACGCTTGGGCGCATTAAAATCACCGAAGGCGGTGTGCTTATTGCCATGCAACTTTCATTAAGATTGGTGTTTTTGGTGTGCGGTACTGCGGTTCTCACGCTAACAACCACCCCCACAGGCATAACCACGGGGCTTGAAAGCCTGCTTAGCCCCCTTAAAATCGTGCGCTTTCCAGTGCAGGACATTGCAATGATAATGAGTATTGCTTTAAGATTTATCCCGATTTTATCCGAAGAAACCCAAAAAATAATCCTTGCGCAAAAGGCACGCGGTGCAAATTTTGAACGCGGTGGAATCATAAAGCGCGCACGCGCACTTATCCCTGTGCTTATTCCGCTTCTCGTTTCAGCATTCAGGCGTGCGGAAGAACTTGCGCTTGCAATGGATGCCCGTTGCTATAATGCTACCCCCAAAAGAACTCGCCTCAAGGAATTGAAACTCAGTTTTAGGGATTTAGTAGCCGTTATTTTAGTGGCAGGATTAATTGTTAGTGTAGTATTCCTTAACGGCTACTAAAAAACTACAGGCTGTTGATAAAGCCCGTGATAGGCATAAAAAGCGGAACTTTGTACTCAGTCATGTACGCTTAAGTACAATCCTTCGCCCAAAAACCACGCTTTTTTGCCTCTGACAGGCTTTCTGAACAGCCTGACACCACCTTGCAGGCGCACTGAACAGCTGTTTAAAATATTCCTTATTGTTTAAAAATGAAAAACTTTTTTAAGTTCCGAAACCATAATTTTTGGTTTGATTGCAAACATTAGTATTATCGTAATAAACCCTAAGCCTGCAACCACCAAGGAAAAGCCGTCACTTTCGTCTACAAATCCGTAAATAATCATGTTTGCGATAAACGGAATAAAGGTTAAGAGAGATACGATAAACAGGTTTATAAGGTGTCTTCGGTACGGAACGGCGCAAAAAATGCAGTAAAGCGTGTAAATTGCCATAAGCATAAGGCAAAAAAGGAAGATAAGCGGTAAAACCACTATCGGAATAAGCATTGGGATTTCTACCACAGGGGTTAAAAGAATTGCCACTGCCGTAAGCGCGAATGTTTGCCCCAAAAGCCTGTGAGGCAAAAAGCGCGAACGGAAAAGGGTGAAGCGGATAGTGTAATAAAGATAGGCAAGCCCCACAAGCACATAGGGCGAATACCTAACGGTTTTGCTTACTGCCCCCTCTGCCACCAAAGCAATAGCAAAAAGAATCACCGCTGTAAGCGCGTAAATTTTATCAAATGCAGTTGTTTTTAATAGGTTTTTCATTTCTTTATTTCCTTTGTTCCTCAGCAGAGTGATAAGAAAACCCAAAAGTTTTATTTTATCTGATTATTTTAGGAATTTGTTATAGCCACTGCCTTGTTGAATACATTTTGTGATTCGCCGTAGGGTGGTAGACGAAATTTTGATTTTTTCACTTGGGTTATCGCGGGAAACTATGGCGGTTTGTTCCATAACCACTTTGTAAGTTGTGCCTGCCAAAAGAAGCTTCGCGGCTTGCAAGCGTTGCGCCATTAGGCAGATTTCTTTTTCAGAACAAATATCCGTGAGAAAAGCCTCAGCATCTTCCGCTGAGTTTAGCCTTGCAAATGTTTCGTAAAGTTCGTGAATCTTGTTATTCATTTTTCTATATTATGCGAAGTTGCAACTTGCTTGCAAGGGTTGCAACAAGCGTTATTCAAACAAGGAAGTAGGCAAGCATTGCCGAGGAAAGCAAGCTAAAGCGAAGTTTTCACAAATTTCAAAATTCATTTTGAAATTAACTTCCGATAGTTTATATCACACTCTGGTAATCAACCCGCTTAATTCTTTCAAAGAAACTGATTCCTTGGTATCTTAATATGACTCTGCCTGCAATGTTTTCAAACTTGCCTAACTGCCCTGCGTTTTGAGAATCTAAAGAACCGCCACGGTTATCGCCAAGGTAATAAAAATGCCCTGCGGGAATGGGTGTGCCATGGTTGAGTACAGGATCGCTTTCAGGTGTTGGCTTCGGACGCGCGTCATTAGCACCGTAAGGGCGTTTGGGATCAAAGGGAATTTGGGGATACTTGCGATCCGTGTAAACTTCATTTTTAAGCAATGTGCCGTTTCGTTCCACATAGCACACATTATCTTCTTCGCACCAAACGATATTGATAATATCCCCCGGAAGCCCGATTATGCGCTTAATTAAATAATCGTCCTTGTCGTCCCCCGTTTGTGCGCCCTTGTCATATTTTCTAAAAACCACCACATCGCCGAATTTAAAATAATTTGGATTGTTTGTGCGGTAAATCAGCACGAAATCACCGTCATTAAACGAGTGAAGCATGGAATTTTGCCTTACTTCGGTGGTGGTGAAAAGATACGCGCTCACCGAATTAGCAAGAAACACGCATAATATAACAAATAAAAGGTTAAAAGCCCCTGCGCGGAATAGGGCGGTAAAGCCAACCTTATTTTCAATATTTAAATCAAAATTACCACCATTCATTATATAAACAAAATATTCCCCACGCTCACATTGCCACGAATCTCAAGCGAAGCCATTGCCTGCCAAGAGGGCATGGGCAAAAGATTTTCGTCCTTAAAGTACTGCGGGTTAAACCTTGAACTTATAAAAAACCCTTGAGTTTCATAAATTTCTACCCAAGCGCAATATGATTTAATCGCGCCTTGCGTATCCTCAGTTTCTATCACGATTTGCGTTGCGGTGGTTTCATTTGCATAAAGATCAATCTGCATAAATGCGTCTTGGTTTACGCACATTCCTGCAAGCGGTTTAAAAATCTTAACCGCCCCCGATTCCGCCTTAATTCCTTTTGCACCAGTTTGGGTACTTATTTGCGCCAATGTGGGTGCCAAAAGAACCTCATTGAAGCATAATTCTTTAAACTTGCAGGGCAAGGATTCCACATCAAAGCACACGCCTGATTTGGCGCAACTTAGGTTTTCGGGGATTAAATCCTCAAGGTTTAAGCGAATTGGAATTGAAGTTAAGCATTCACCCGAAGCATAAACCACTTTGGCATAAGCAAATATGTTCTTGCTGTTTGCGTGCGCCCTTGCAATGTAGCTATTCCCCGAAACGGCAATACCGCTAACTTCGTGCCACGCCCTTAAGCGGTGGTTAATGCCCTCTGCATAATATAGCGTTACGCTTTTTGCTTCCGCGCCGTCTTCAAGCGTTATATCCGCATAAATTTGTTTATCACTGTTCACACGAAGCGAAATTTCGGGGGATTTGGGGAAACTTTCGCCGTAAAACACGCTGTTAAGCCATGCTTTTGCGGTTTCATAAGAATCGTTTAAAATGAATCCGCCTGCTGAATCCGAAAGCGAAACAAAAATTTCATGGGGGATAATTGATTTTAAAAGCTCAAGCCTATCAATATCCGCCACGGGGCTGTTAGTGCCAAGTGCAATGAAAATAGGTGCGCTTATGTGCCTTGCGTAAGCCACCGATGCCACGGAAGAAAGCCAATTAACCCGTTCTTCAGTTAACTCTAAATCTTCCTTGCCGAACCTGCTAAAATTGATATATTCACGGTAAGCTAAGCCGTTTATTATAAGAAGTGCGGAAATATTTTCGCCCGAACCCGCCGTTTGAAATGCGATTTCCGCAGAATCACCCATGCCAAGAAGCGCGGGCGCGCCCACCAAACTTCTGTTTACCGCCTTAATATAGCATTCCGCAAAGTGAATGGCACGCTTGACTATAAGTGTGTACTGATATTGGCAGGAATCCTTGGGCGAATTTATAAAGCTGTTAATGCGCTCACCGCTTAAATCAAAGCGCGCATACTTTAAGCCTTCGGAAAAATATGTGGGGGTTTCGGCTGTGCCGTTAATATCGGGAACTAACACGAAATAACCGCCTTTCGCAAGGTCAATTAAAAATTCCTCACTTGGCTGTTTGTGGTATTCGGGTATCACGATTAAAATTTTATCGGGGTTTACTATCGGAACTTCGTAGCTTTTTACCGCCACGGATATAAAGTCAAAGCCGTCATTAAAGGCTTCGTAACTATAGGTTTTTATGTGCGCGCCAAGTCTGGTTTCCTGTGAGTGAACCGTTGCTTTAAGTGGCTGTGCCGTGGAATCAAAATCGCCCCATATTTGGGCTGGTGAATTTTTTGCCGAAGTCATTAGGCTAATCTTAACTCTAAACGGTTAAGTTGTCAAGCGTTTCTTGCCCCGAAAGCACACGCCCCTGCTTTGCACCAAACCGCGCCATTTTGGTAAGAAGTTCCGTAAAACCCCCACTTTTTGCTTTTTTTCTGCAAATTGTGCCAATTTTAGGCAGGGAAACTCTGCTATCATTTTTTGGTGAACAGGAAAGCGGTTAAGGATTACATAAAATATATAGGGTTTTTTATTGCATTTTTGCTAATTAAAAACATGGAATCGGCGGTGGGGGTTTATGCTTTTTCGGCTTCTCTTTTCATGGCAGGGGTTTATTGCAAGCAAAATGTGCTAATCCTTTCCCCCTTATTCGTGCTTGCTTCGGTAATAGTTTCGCCCACAGTGGTGGGGATTATCACCGCGCTTGCACCGCCTGTTGTTATCGGCACGGCGTACTTTGTTCATTACAAATTAAAGATTAAATTAAAACTTATTTTCACAAATATTTACCTGTTTATATCTCAAATTCCATTTATTGTGTTTAGTTCGGGCAGTGATTTCGGGGTGGTGGCTACTGCGCTTTCCGTAATAGGGGGGCAGGTGTTCCTTTATGTGTTCGTGGCGGTTCTCTTTGCTTTGCTTGTTAAAAAACTTAAATTAAGGTTCACGCCGGACGAAGCCGTTTCGGCAGGGCTTACCCTTGCGGTAATAGGAATGAGTTTTTATGTTCTTGAAATCGCATGGTTCAATTTTTACTATATGCTTCTGCCGATTTTAACCCTTGGTGCGCTTTTTGTGGATAAAAGGCTGTGCGTGCCTTTAAGCGCAATGCTTGGAATCGGTGCGTCTTTGGTGGCAGGAAACCCTGCCGTGCTTGCGCTTTCAGTGCTGTTTGGGGTTGTTTTAGGGTGTTTTAATGCGGAATTAAGATATTTTGCAGGGCTTGCCGTGCTTTTTGTGAACGCGGTGTTCTTAATGCTGAACGGCGGTTTCTTGGGGGCGGAAATGCTTAAGATTATCCCGCCTGCCCTTGGGCTGATTGCGGTTCTTTGTGTGCCGTTAAGGGTTATGCGCCGTTTTGAAGTGTACTCTCAGTGCTTTGGCGGTGGCACGGCGGGGCGCGGTGTGGTGAATAGGGACAGGCAATTTGTGGCAGAAAAATTAAGCACGCTTTCACGCGCGTTTTATGATATTTCGGATATTTTGCACATAGAGGAAAGAGAGGCAAGAGAAAATGAGAACATTGAAAGGCTTTCGGGTGAGGTTAAAAATATTTGTTGCGGAAGTTGCCCCCAATCAGATATTTGCAATTCACCGCCAAGGCGCGCGGAAACGGGCGCGGTGATTTCTGCCCTTGTTAGTGCTTCGCTTGATAACGGCAAAGCAACTATTCTTGACACACCCCCCTTTCTAACCGCACGGTGCAAAAAGATTCATTCTTTAATCACCGCCACTAACGATATTTCCGAAAGGCACAGAGAAACAATCTCTCAGCGCGAATCCTTAAACAAAGGGCGGAAAATGATTTCGGGGCAAATGTACGGCGTGGCAAATGTACTTCAAGAACTCAAAAAGAATGTGGAAAAACCGCTTTCGTATAACACGGAAAAAGAGGCAAAAATCCTTAACGCTTTAAGCGGTAGAAACATTGGCGCAAGCGAAGCGTTTGTTTATGAAAGCGAAAAAAATGATATTAGCGTGAGTGTTAGCGTGCGTGAATCAGACGCGGAAAAGGCAGTGCTAAAAGAAGTAATAAGTGATATTTTGGATACCGAAATGTACATTTCGGCAACCGAAAAGCAGATAAAAGGCATGGTAACGGTTCACCTTGAAAAGGCTTCCGCGTACCGCGTGGTGTACGGTGATAGAACTCTTTCAAAAGTGGAAGGCGAGGTGGCGGGGGATAAGCACCGCGCGGTAAAAATAGCGGAAGATAAGGTTATGCTTATTCTTTCAGACGGCATGGGAAGCGGTAGCAGTGCCTCTTTGGCTTCGGGCTATGCGGTTAGCTTAATTGAAAATTATTATAAGGCGGGCTTTAATCATAAAACGGTGGTTTCCTGCGTTTCGGGCTTGCTTAGCTTAAGAGAAAAGGAAGATTTTAGCGCGGTGGATATTGCGGTTTTGGATACGGCTAACGGCACTGCCGATTTTATTAAAATGGCAGGCAGAGAAAGTTTTATCGTTCACAAAGGAACGGTGGAAGTAATTGAAGGGGGTTCGCTTCCGCTTGGGATTCTTGATTTAACCCCCGAACCGCTTTTTGAAAAGCGCAACCTTTCGCACGGCTGTTTTATCGTAATGGTTTCAGACGGGGTTATTGATAAAATCGGCAAAGAAAGCCTGATTATTCTTTTGCAAGATTTAAAAACAAACAACCCCGATACCGTTGCCGATATTATCATTAAAGAAGTTTCCCGCCTAACCCTATCGCACCCCGAAAGCGAACGCGATGACGCAAGCGTACTTGTTGCCAGAATCTTTAAGTAATTCAGAGTGATAACAAATCCCCAAGGTTTTTTAAACGCTCTGCGCAGTTGCCTTTTTTTACTAAATCTTATATAATTATTGGGTGAGATATAGGTTGGACATTGAATATAAAGGCACGGCGTATTGCGGTTGGCAGAGGCAGAAAAACGGCGTAAGTGTGCAAGAATTGATTGAAAACGCGCTTGAAAAGGTGCTTTCAAAGAAAACCGTGATTCTTGGCAGTGGCAGGACGGACGCAGGCGTACACGCGCTTGGGCAGGTGGCGCATTTTAATGCGGAAACTCATATTTCGCCAAGGGGCATTATGTGCGGTGTTAATTCCCTGCTTCCCACAGATATCAGCATTAAAAAATGTACGGTTGTTGACAATGCGTTTCATGCGCAATCCTCTGCAAAAAGCAAGGTTTACGCATATAAATTTTATATTTCGGATACGATTTGCCCCTTAAAAGAAGATTTTGCCGTACGCGTTAAGCCACCGCTTAACATTGATTTAATGCGCGAAGCGTCTGCCTTTTTGCTTGGCACGCATGATTTTAAAGCATTTTCTTCCACAGGAATGAAACCGATTTCCACAATCCGCGAAGTGCTTAGCCTTGAAATCAATCAAAACCAAGAGGACATTGAAATTAAAATTGAGGGCAACGGATTTTTATATAACATGGTGCGCATTATTGCAGGCACGCTTATTGAAATAGGCAAAGGCTTTAAGCCAGTAAGCACGGTAAGCGAAATGCTAAGAACTAATAACAGAAGATTGGGCGGAAAGACTTCACCGCCAAAGGGATTAGTGTTGATAGGGGTTTATTATTGAAATATAAAATATAAAATATGAAATATAAATTGAGGATTCTAAATCTCACTCAAGAGTAATGACGACTTACAACTTACGATTTACGAATGTTGGAATTGTTTATTATAACTCTTATCTAAAGCAATTAATTTCTAATCCTAAGATAAAATAATTCATTAATTTATATTTTCGTTTTGCCATAAAGTAAAATTTTGGTAAATTTCCCGATTCAAATCTTAATATTTTAGGGCGTTTTTCATGATTTTTGCCACAATTTACCATTTTCCTTTCGTGCGCGCATATATTGCTATTGCACGCACGCGTAACCTGTGATACAATAAAAGTACCGCACGGGGGGCGGATTGTTTGCCAACCCTGCGCGCGTAGCACGCTACGCGCAATTAAGAATTAAGAATTAAGAATGCAGAATTAGCGCGCTATGCGCAATTAAGAATTCAGAATTCAGAATGCAGAATAATGGATTCTAAATATCATTATTAAAAAAATCCCCTATTATGCGCAGTGCGCTGAAAAAGAGGTGAACTATGAAAACAAACACAAAAAGAAGATTATCAGCATATTTACTGCTTGGCTTAGGGCTGTTTATTTGCTTTACGCTGTTATTTACCATGGGGGTGTTTAGCCTCGGACGGGTTATGCCCGAAATTTTTGATAGAGAAGATATTGAAGCGGTTCACGCTTTCCCTAACGATCCGCCAGATAATGACGATAATAACAGAAGTATAGTTACCGCCGCTACAGGAACTACGGGCTTAAGCACAATCGCCGCTTCGCACCAAGGCGAAACGCTTGCAAACACTAATGCGAACAGGCAGGCGGATTCAGCGTGGGCAAACAGGAAGTGGGCGCACGCCGTGGTAAAATATACACATAATACTACATTTAGCGGAAATCTGTTAACTGCAGTACAGCAAGGCAAGGTAACAAATCTAAAGGTAGACATAAGGGTAACTTTCCGCGGGCAGGAATCAGGAAGCAACCGCCAAAGTAGTTCATACCAAGGGCAGGTTCAGACATTTACCATGGTTGGTAGCACAGCCACGAGTGATAACACAAGAAGTTCAAGCAAGAACGGCAGTTCGGACAATATCGCAAACAACGCAAATGAAGAAACGCACACGGTTTTCAATAAAGCCCCCACCGCAACCCTTACGGGCTTAAGGTTTGAATTTTGGAGTTATAAGAGAACCGAAACTAACAACAGTGTGTTCGTGGCGGGCAACACAGGAAGAACTGCAAACGCATGGCTTCAAGTTCACCAAGTAACCTATACATGGACTTATAGAAATGTGGCGTACACTTTCAGCCCCACAGTAGGCGGTGCGGTAAGTAGCACTTCGCAGAATGTGGCCGTTACAGGAAACGGCTCAGCGGTTACAGCAAACCCACAAGAAGGCTATTATTTTTCTAACTGGTCAAGCACAATTGCAGGGTATAACAATATAGTCACAAGAACAATTACCCCCACCGTTGCCACGGAATTAACGCACAACAACACAACCGTTACCGTAAATGCTAACTTCGTTGCGCTCACTTGGGTTAACGGCACAGGCGCAAACATATCGTACACCTATAACGGCACTGCCCGTGCGCCCTATGCGCAAAAGCCTGCGGGAAACTTTACTATAAAGCACTTTTATTGGGCTTTAACAGCCACAACCTCTTGGGCATGGACTGCAAACAGTAAAAGAGAAAGCACGCTTGAAAACCCAAGCGCAATAATGCCCACCCAAGCGGGAACTTACTATTACAGTGCGGAAATCGGGCATTCAAGCCACCCTGGGGTAGTGTACGGAACAACGAGGGCAGTTGAGATTATCATAGGCAAGGAAACACCCGCCACAGATATAATGCCCGAACTAATTATACAATTCGGGCAGGAATTTCCTGATTTTGCAAGGGGGGATTATAGGTTTGTTGCCACAGCAAACAGAACCATTATTATACCCGGTGAACTTGCTTGGATAAGCAAACCTTCCGCACCCAACGCTCACGCAAGGCGGGATTACGCGGTGCGCTTTACCCCAGACGATACGAATAATTTTAACACGATAACCGCAACCATATACGGAACGGTGGATAGGGCAACACCTATTAGAATGAAGGACGAAGAAGGGCTGTTCTTTAGGGGGACGATAGACTTCGGGCAAAATAAAAGCAATCTTGCTTCATGGCTTCAGTACCGAAATCCGCATAATAGCGCGGTGGTAATAGGCGCGTATAATGACGGCGGTTTGGCAACCTACCCGCAAGTTTCGCTTTTGGGCGGAAGCGTGGTGAACGGGCAGGGCAATTACACCTTTACCCCTAACGACACAGGAAATTATAATCCAGTGTCAATCGTGCCTTATGAATATATGGTTAACCCTGTTTCACCGAACATTACGGGCGTTTCTGCCCCCGCAATCTTTTACGGAAGCAGATTGCCTTTGGTAACGGCAACGGCATATAATCCTTACCATGTGGGAAGCCCTGATTGGCTTTTAACAGTGGAATACGGTTGGATTGGCGTTTCACGCATGGTTTTTGCCCCCGGCACTAATAATTCTCAGCTTATTCCGCAGGTTAGTTCTTCGGGAACATATGACGCAAGCTATTTAGTTACAGGAACTGCGCCAAGCAACAGCCACGGAAATGAAAATTACAAAAGTGGCAGAGTTAATGCCACGCTTACCGTGAACCGCACCACCCCCGAAAGAACAGGGTTAATTGACACCACCGTCAGCGCAAACGCAATTTTCTTTGAACAACCGCTTTCAGCTTCTGTGCCAATCGGAACTGCTAACAATCCGCACTTATCTGAATATGGTGCTACGGCTGGCGTTTGGGGCAGTTGGGTTTGGGATCTTGATTTAATTAGCCCCTCAATCGGCAGTCCGAGGATATTAGATATAGGAATGCCGAGGGTAAATGAATCAGGACGGCACCCAGTTCGCTTTATCCCCGCCGATAATGAATGGCAAAACAGTGCTAATTACACCACGGATTTAACAGATACGGCACAGCTTACGGTGAATAGGATTTCGCAAGAAGTGTTCTTCGGGCAGGGCGATCGTTCCTTCCTATCACTTAACGAAGGGCTTGCATCGTACAATTATTCAACTAACGCGGAAGGAAACCTTTACACCACTTACGAAACTTCCTCAGTGCCAAAAACTTTAACCCTTCAAGTGCTAACCACAGGGCTTTATTCCCCAAGGGGAATAGTTGGCGGTGAGCAGGTGAGAACACCGCTTGAAATCCATTTTGTGTCATCGGGGCAGGCAACCACAGCTTCCACTGTGCGCATAATGCGGGTGGAACACATTGAAATAGACGGAATCTTATATAGCCTTAACACTTATAACATAATTATTGCAGGCGTTGTAAACACAGGGACTTTAATGCTTGAATTTAGCCAACGCGATTCAAACGCAGGGCAATTAGGAACACCCACACTTCCGATTAACACGAATGCAGACGGCAACTATAACAGCTTTACTTTAACCACAAGATTCTCACTCTTTATTAAAAACGAACAAACGGTGGAAGGGTTTGAGGACACCGCCCTCACTTACGGTGATCCAGCGTACGGGTTTAATAATCTTGATTTAAGTTCGGGGCAGATTAATTACACATTTACCGTGATAAGCGGTAACAGCGTTATTGAGGTTATGTCTAACAGAAACATAAGGATTCTATCCGCAGGAACGGCAGAATTAAGGCTTCAACAAGCAGGACTCATTTTGGAATCCGCACTAACAAGCGCGTACCTGCCCGTGGAAAAAACAATTACAATCACCGTGAACCCTGCACCCCTAACAATTGAGGTTATAGGCGCAAGCATATTATACGGTGAGGAATTTACCACAGGTGAGGAAAGGTTTAACCTAACAGGGCTTGTGAATAACGATAATTACGAAACTTTGGTTTCTTGGGGATTAACCACCACATATAATTCTTTAACAATGCGCAATGTGTACGGTGCATATTCCATTGTGCCTTTCGGAATTGAAGCCAATGAGAACTATGCAATCACTTATACGGGGGCAAACTTGGCAATAAGCCGTGCAACCGTTATAGGCACAGTAAGCAACCATTCCATTAGTTACGGTTCTCAAATTCCCGAAATCGGTATCCTTTACGAGGGGTTTGCATACGGCGAACACTTTGGGCATAACGATGTAAGGCGAAACGGTGAAATAGTTAATGCGCCCACGGTAAGCCTTCAAGGTTATGTACGCTTTTCAAGCGTAGGCTTGTACGCGATTACTATAAGCGCGGTGGCAAACAGTGATAATTACATTTTTAACATGGCTTCCACCGCAATGCTAACCGTAACCACAGTTGCCCCTGTGATAGAAATCACCCCAGATTTTGAGGAAGTTATAGTGGAAGGCGTGGTGATAGGCGAAAGGCTTAACGGCGCATATGTTGAGATTTTCGGATTAACAGGCGGTACGGCACCAGAGGGAATTTTCACCGTTGAATATTCCGTGTTTGATATTAACAACCCCACCAATTATGATTGGAAATCTGATATTCCCGAAGAAATCGGAACTTATTTAATCAAAGTTTCGTACTTTGCCACATTCGGCGAAAATTATAGCGACTTTGAACAAATCGTGGGTGTTTCGCTAAATGCGTTTAAGCCAAGGTTTGTTTACGAAGCGCAAAGCTATGTGTTCACAGGCTTAAGCATTATGCCTATCGTGGGCATTTACGAAGATCCCGCTTTTGGTGATAACACACCCAAAGGGCATATTGAACTTGAGTTCTCAACTAATAACGGCGAAACATGGACTTCGGACGAACCAAGAAATGTGGGAATTTACTGGATAAGGGTTATTTATATCCCCCGCGAAACAGGTGATAACTATAAGCAGGAAGAATATGACGAATTTTGCTTAAACGGCGAAAGAATGCTGTTTGAAATAACCCCCTCTTCGGGCGCAACAATAGTGCTTAACGGCGTAAGCAGGGAATATGACGGAAATCAGCAAACCGCAGGCTTAGCCCGCGCTTACGGAATCGGCAGTGATTCAAACATAGTTATTGCGGATAATCAAAACTTGTTTAGCTTTTATTACCTTAACGCAAGCGGAAGTTGGGTTAGCCAAGCCCCCACAAATGCAGGCAGATACCGCGTAAGAGTGGTTTTCCTTGGGCTAACAGGCGGAAACTATTCCGAAACAGAAAGCATATTTGAGGATAGCTGGTTAATTATAAGCAGGAAAACAGGCATTCTTTACGAATCCTTAAACGATTCTGATATTATCAGCGTGAACGCGGTTTATTCTAACACACCTCACGGCATAGGCACAATCGGTGCGCTTCAAGGAATTACAGGCGGAAGTACGCCCACAGGAACTTTGATAGTGGAATATAGGCTTCAAGGCGTGCAAAACCCAATCGGTTCGGTGCAACCGCCTGTGAACGCAGGGGTTTACGATATAATCGTAAGGTATGTTACCATTGAGGGCGATAATTACGCTTCAGGTACAAGGGAATTTATAGGAAGGGTAACGATTACCCCCGCATTCGTTAATTCAATTACGGCAGGCGCGCCTATCAGGGCATCTTACACTGGTTTCGCCCATTCAGTTTCGCGTGCAAGCGTGGTGGTGGAAGCGTTTGGTGTCCGCGTGGAAAATCCCGATATCAGGATAGAGTACTGCAACGGATTGGGCGTTAACTTCTCAGCGAACGCACCTGTTAATGCGGGAACTTACAGCGTGAAGATTATCTTCCTTGGCAGTAATAACATTTTGGGTAGCGAAGAAACGCTTATCGGGCATATCGTGATAGCCAAAATTACCCCGCAATTCCAAGTTACGCGCAGGGAATACGAAGCAGGCACGCCTGTGCAGTTGCAACTCACAGATATAACCGTGGCAGGTGTGCGCGGTCAAACGCCAAGCGGTAACATTTCAAATATTGAATACCGCCTTGAGGGAACTTCACTTTGGACGGTTTCGCCCCAAGCGGTAAGCGGTAATTTTGATATCCGCTTTAAATTTGAGGCAGACGAAGGCAATTATCTTAATGTGGAAAATAGCTTGCATTTATCCGCAATCACAATCAGAAGGCTTGCGCCTATTATTTCCCTTGTGTCTACCCAAACGGTGGAAAAGGTTTATAACGGTTTGGGCGAAATGCCGATTGGTTTAGAGGCATATATCACTAACATTCCTAATAATGCGGAAGTAAGAGGTTCGTTTGTGTACACATTCAGCCTGCGCGGGGCTAACAGCTTTAGCGCGAATATCCCCGTGAACGCAGGTAATTACGATGTTAGAGTGCGCTATATTGCAAACGAAAACGGCGATATATTCACCACTTCACCCATTGCGTTTGAATTTAGGAATGCGGTTCAAATCCTCAAAGCAATCGTGGCGGTTACCCCCAATGCAGGCTTTAAGATTTATGACGGTTCACCTATTCAAGGAATATCGTTTACTAACGGCGCACTAATCGGCGGTGGCACAACTAACAGGTTCACAGGTTCGCTTACCGCAGGTTCTACCGCGAATGTGGGGCTATATGCAATCACAATCGGTTCACTTAGGGTGGAACACAGGGTTGGTGATAGCGTTTACGAAAATTACCAAATCGTGCTTACGCAGGGCGTGCAGTACGAAATAAGGAAAAGGGAAGTGGAACTTTCATTCCCAAGTGTGCAAACATTTATTTATGACGGTTTAATGAAAGTGATTTCCATAGAGGTAAGAGTAAGGGAAAACGGCGTGCTAACTAGCCTGCCCGAACAGGATCTGCGCGTGCTAACGCAATATTCCCAAGCAGGCACGGCAGGTTTTTACGAACCCATAAATGTGGGCAAATTTGTGGCTACTGCGGTGCTAATCGGCAATTTATCTCTAAATTATTCGCTTCCCTCAGTTATTTCGCAAGAGTACGAAATCCTTAAGGCGGAACTTGAGGGCGTTAGGCTTGTTGGTGGCGGTGTGCGCCAGTACAGGGGTTCTGCTTACCAATTTATCCTTGAAAGCGATAGGGTTAACCTTAATGCAGACGGCGTAACGATTTCGTTTAACAACCCCACAAGTTACACGAATGTGGGCATTTATTCAGTTATTGCCACAATAAATGTGCCTAATTATCACGAACTTCAGTTAGGTGCGTCTCTCACAATCACAAGGCGCGAATATGATATTTTGGTGTTCCCCGAAACTGAAAACTTGGTTTTCGGTGAAGATTTCCCCGAACTTATCTATTACACCAGCCTTGGCGAAACCTTTACAGGGCTTGTGGAATTCAAGCGCGGTGCAGGCGAAATACCCACCCCCGGATTAAGGGAATACGCATGGACATTCACCCCCACGGACATTGCAAACAATGTGCCTCAAACGGGTTCTGTTTGGCTTAATGTGAGAAAGGCGGAATTGCCGATTTCAAATATCGTCAGCGATATTGTGCTTGACAGCAAAAAGGTAACAAGTTTTAACGATATTCAAAATATTATCCTTGAAAACCATGAAGAATTAAGCAAACTTGGCGATCTCACAATTTATATCTTGGATTCCCAAGGCAGAACGGTGAAAAGTTTCACTTATTCTTCGGTAACAAACGCTGTAAACACAAGCACGGGTGCATCTTCCACAAATACCCAACCAGCAGATTTTTGGAATCTTAAACCGGGCAATTACACGGTTCACCTAATGTGGGCAGGCACTGAATATTACGAATCCACAGGCATAACAATAAGCCTAAGCGTACCTGATAACAATAACAACGCGCTTTGGTACATTGTTGCAGGAATCGCAATAGCCGTTCTTGGCATTATTTCGGGAATCGTGTTTGCGTACAAGTTGAGAAGAAGGAGATAAAAGTACAGCCAGCGCACAACGCACAGCGCACAATGAAGGAATTTTTTATTTAGGTACGAAGTACAAAGTACGAATTATGGATTAGTTAACCATATAATGAGATTTAGAATCCACCATTGTGCGCTGTGCGTTGTGCGCTGTGCGCTGACATAATGGGATTTAGATTCCAACCCTGCAACCTGAATCCTGCAACCTGCAACCTCAATCAATCATTTCTTTCAATGCATAATATTGCCACAAAAACACTTCTTTAAGCCCTGCGGTTTGCAAGGGCTTTTTGTTATAGGCTTTATCTATGCGCTTGAAAACTGCTTTTCCGCCTCTGAAGGGAATGCGCAGGAAGGTTTTGTAAAGTGCGTATTTAAAGGTGTGGGGTTCTAAGGTTAAAAAGCCGTCATATCCGCGGTTCTTAATTAAATCGGTAAGGATTTCTTTGTAAAATCCTTCACCAAGCCCAAGAGGTACTTCAATTTTTTCGGGCGAACAATCCTTAATATGAACATAGGCAATATAATCCTTTAGTTCGTGGTAGGCTTCAAGCGCGTTCACGCCTGATTGCACGAAGTTAGAAGAATCGTAAGCTTGCTTAAAATTATCGCAGTTAAGCGCGTTAAGGATTTCAAGGCAACGCGCAGGGGTATCGCCGTAAATGCCCTTTTCGTTTTCGTGAAGCAGGATAATATCCGTGCCTTTAACCAAATCAAGAAATCCGCTTAATTTTTTAAGAACCACAGGAAGCATTTCTATATACGCGTTTTCGCTTAAATTCCCTGCCTCTGCTTCCTTAAAGCCGTGCATTTTTCCGCCCTCACTGCCTGTAAAAAATGAGAAAATGCGGATAAATTTGCAATCGTTATCCTTGGCAATTTTAATCATTTCGCCAAGTTTCTTTAATTGCTTTTCATAGCCCAAGTCGTCATAAACGCCGATTTTGCCGATTCCTGTGCCAAGTGAGGAAATTTTAATGCCGTTTTGCGCCAAAAGGGGCGAAACTGTTTGCTTAAATTCTTCCGCAGTAAAATCTGTGATATTTTTACCGCTTATCCCTCTTAGGCAAATATATTCCTCATTAAGTTCTTTAATCAGCTTAATTTGTTTATTGATATTTCCAAAAGCCTCGTCATAAAATCCTGAAATCTTAACCATTATTGTTCCCCTCATTTTCAATTTTTTTGTTTAGTTCTGTTAAAAACAAATCTTCATTTAGCGGTAAAGAAATTTCCTCTTTAAGCCATGAGGATAGATAAACCGCATTGGATATAGTTAATCCGTTAATGCCCTCAATGCCTTCTGCAATAAGTTTTTCGCCCTTAAGAACCGCAAGGCTGAAATTTCTAAAAATGTTAATGTGTTGCCCCACAATGCCCAAGCGGTAAGCATTTTTAAGCGTGCCAACCTTCATTTTTATCTTTTTACTGGGGAAAAGCATGGGAATAAATGTTTTATTAGTTTCGTTAAACAAAGGTTCGGGGGTTTTAAGTTTAACAAATGTTAGCTTTTCTTTTAAAAGATTTTGTTCAATCACAAGTTTTCCGCCGTCCCCGTCAATTTCCAAGCGGTTCGTCCCTGGGCAATCATGCGTGGAAGTTACAAATACACCGCTTGCGCCGTTTTCAAATTCCGCATAAAAGGTAACATCGTTTTCCACGCTGATATTTCTGTGCATTCCCTCTTTGGCATAACCGCGGATGGTTACGGGCATACCTGCAAGCCACTGAAATAAATCTATTTGGTGGGGGCATTGGTTAATCATAACGCCACCGCCTTCGCCTGCCCAAGTTCCGCGCCAACCGCCCTGATCATAATAGGCTTGCGGTCTGTACCAATTTGTGATTACCCAATTTATCCTCTTAATTTCGCCCATTTCACCGCTTGCAATAATGCGCTTGGCTTCTTGGTAAAGGGGATTTGTGCGTTGGTTGTACATTATTCCGAATTTAAGATTCGGGTTTTCTTTTGCAACCTCATTAAGCTGAGTTACCGCCTTTGTGAAAACGCCTGCGGGCTTTTCAATAAGCAAATGCTTGCCCGCTTTTAGCACTTCCGCACCGATAACAGGGTGATCATAATGAGGCGTTGCAACCACAACCGCGTCCACTTCGGCGGATTTCAAAAGTTCTTTATAATCCGAAAAGGTTTTCACGCCCTTAAAACTTGCTTCTGCCGATTTTAGCTTTTCGCTATCGGTATCGCACACCGCGGAAAGCACGCCGTTTTTATCATAGCCCTTAAATAGTTTTTTTGCGTGCAAAAAACCCATTTTGCCTATGCCTATAATTCCGTATCTTACCTTATTGTTCATTTTGCCTCCTTTCGCTAAGTAGCTTTTCATATTGTTCATTATCCATTGGAAATGTGATTTTTTTGCCCGTCCATGAGGACGCATATATTCCGTTAATTATATTAAGCGCGCTTAACCCCTCTTTTGCAGGGGCGATAAGTTTTTCACCGCTTGTTAAATGCTTTGCAAAATTTTGGATTATATTAAGCTGTTGCCCGAAAGCAAGGTATTTTATCAGCCCCAAACCGTATCTAAATTTTTTAGTTTTTGTGGCGATAACCGCGCCGTAGCCAAAGTTTGTGCGCTTGTTATGAATATCTTCCGCCCGTGCAAAAAGCGTTCTTTTCATGCTAAATTCAGAGGCGCAGACATTACCCTTGCTTCCTGCAATTTCAAGCCTGTTTACGCCTTTTAACTCATGCCCCGAAGCCACAAAAGAACAAAACACGCCGTTTTTAAATTCAATTATGGCTACTGCGTCATTTTCTGCGGTGATATTTCTGTTCACGGTGGCAATATGCGCTTCAACTGCAACCGCCTCACCGAATATCCATGTTAAAATGTCCAATTGGTGTACACATTGATTTATAAGTATGCCACCGCCCTCACCCGTCCATGTTCCGCGCCAGCTATCGTGGCGGTAATATGCGTCCGCACGGTACCAATTAGTTATGGTAAGGGAAATGCGCTTAATGTCCCCAAGCCTTTCGTTTAAAATATCCGTGCGGATTCTATTATATATAGGATTAGTCCGTTGGTTATACATTATTGCCACAGGGACATTAGGGTTTGAGTTAATGGTGCTGATTAGGCTTTCTGCGTCCTTCGCCGTTACGGCAAGGGGCTTTTCAATAAGAACCGCCACGCCTGCGTTAATAAAAAAGTTTGCAATTTCAGTGTGAGAATAATGAGGGGTGGCGATAAGAACTGCGTCAGGCTTGCAATTTTCAAGCATTTCTTTATAATCAAGAAAACCTTTCACGCCCTTGTGCTTTTTGCAAAATTTGTTGATTTTTTCTTGGCTTATATCGGCAACGGCGGTAAGCGTAAAGCCCTTAGCACGCCCTGCGTAAATATTATTAGCGTGCCTTTTTCCCATGCGCCCGATTCCGATTACCGCAAAACTCTTCTTCATTCTAAACCTCTTTTCATTTTAACCATTGAACTTTCCTTCTTTTTAAACCCTTAAACCTTCGTTCATTCTAAACCCCTGAAAACGCGGAAAATCCGCCGTCCACAGGAAGCACAACCCCTGTAACAAATCCGCTTTCGCTATCATTTGCCAAAAAATCCACCGCGCCAAGCAGTTCTTTTGCTTCGCCGAACCTGCCCATTGGTGTGTTTTTTAGGATTTTATCCGAACGCGCCGTTAAAGAACCGTCTTGGTTAAATAAAAGTGTCTTGTTTTGCGCAGTGGCAAAGAACCCAGGGGCGATTGCATTTACGCGGATTCCGCTTTTCGCAAAATACACGGCAAGCCATTGCGTAAAGTTTGAAACCCCTGCTTTAGAAGCGGAATAGGCAGGAATTTTGGTAAGCGGTGCAAAAGCGTTCATGCTTGATATGTTAATAATTGCACCGCTTTTTTTGTCTGCCATGCTTTTTGCAAAAACTTGCGTGGTTAAAAATGTACCCATAAAGTTTAAATTGAACACAAAATCAACGCCGTCCTTCGTCAATTCAAAAAAACTTTTTGCTTCGCGTTCGTACATTTCGCTATCGGTGGTAGCCATGGGGTTGTTACCGCCTGCGCCGTTAATTAGCACAGTGCAAGCCCCCAAATCCGCCGTAATTTTATCCCTTGCGCTTTCAAGCGAAGCCTTATTCAGAACATCGGCTTCGTATCCTTTGGCGGTAAATCCCTTTTGGTTCAATTCGCTTGCCAATCTGCAAACGCTGTCGCCGTTTTTGTCTATAAGTGCCACTTTATCACCGTTCATTGCAAAAAACCGTGCAATTTCACCGCACAAAACGCCACCCGCGCCCGTTATAACAATTACTCTTTCTTTTTTCATAATTATTTCCCCCTGAGGCTTAATTCAGAATTCAGAATTCAGAATGCAGAATTATGGATTAATTAACTAATGAGATTTAGAATCCAACCCTGCAACCTGCATCCTGCAACCTGCCCCCTCAATAATGATATTTAGATTCCATAATTCGTACTTCGTACTTCTTACTTAGCACCCTTCCCATAACCCCAATATATAAGTCGCGCCAAGCGCCCTGTCAAAAAGTCCGTAGCCGAACTTTCCTGTTTCGCCCCAAATCATTCTGCCGTGATCGGGGCGGATATATCCGTTAAATCCGCTTTGCTTTAATTCTTTCACTATTTCTGCCATATTTAGGCTTCCGCACGCGCTTGGGTGCGCGGTTTCGGTAAAATCCTTTTCATTGATAAGTTTAATGTTTCTTAAATGCGCAAAATGGATTCTTCCTTTTGCAATGCGGATAATTTCGCTTAAATCATTATCGCGCCCTGCGCCCAACGAACCTGCGCAAAAGGTTATGCCGTTATTAGTGCAATCCACCGCGGATAAAATCCTCTTTATAGAGGCTTTTCCTGTAACAATGCGGGGCAAGCCGAAAATTCCCCAAGGGGGATCGTCTGGGTGAATTGCCATATTTATGCCAACCTCTTTTGCCACGGGGATTACCTCACGCAGGAAGTTTTCAAGGTTTTTAAAAAGCCTTTCTTCGCTAATATCCGCATATTTATTTAAAAGTTCTTTTAATTGTTCCTTTGTGTAAGATTCGTCCCACCCCGGAAGTGAAAGCCCGCTTGTTAAAGGGTTCATATTAAGCACGGTTTCGTGATTATACGCAAGCGCGTGCGAACCGTCCTCAAGAGGCGAAGAAAGTTCGCTTCTAAGCCAATCAAACACAGGCATAAAGTTATAGCAAACGCATTTAATGCCAAATTTTGCAAGCCTTCTTAAATTTTCCTTATAATTCTCAATATATTGTTTTGCAGTCGCAAGCCCAAGTTTAATATCCTCATGCACAGGCACGCTTTCAATAACCTCGCAGGAAAGCCCCTTGTTGTGGCAGGCGGTAACAAGCCTTTTAATGCTTTCTTCAGCCCACACCGTGCCAACAGGCGTGTCATAAACGGCGGTAACCACGCCGTGAATGCAAGGTATTTGGCGAATCATATCAAGGGTAACCTTATCCGATTCGCCGTACCACCTGAATGTCATTTTCATAGCTTAAGTTCCCCCTTCATGCCGTAGTAAGATAATTGCCTTGCAGTATCGTAAATTACTTTTTTATTTTCCTTTTTATACCGCGAAAGAAAATCAGCCAAAATTTTTCTAAAGTAAATGTGGCGGGAATAGGAAAGAAAACTTCTGCTATCCGTAAGCATCCCAGGGACGGCGGATATGTGCGAAAGTTCACTTACGCTTTCTAAGTAATTTTCTATTCCTCTTTTGTGATCGTTAAACCACCACGCTATGCCGAGGCGCACTTCACGAAATGAACCGATTAGCGAAATTAAAGGATAATAGTCGGTTGGGTTTAACGAGTAAATAATGGTGTTTGGGATACCGTTATTTGAATTAAGGTAATTCAAAACGCAATTTATTCCGTTAAGATTAAATCCAACGCCCACCGTATCGCAACCTAAGTCCGTGCCCACATTTTTAAATAAAACCGCATTAGTATTGCGAACCACATTAATATGCCACTGCGCTGTAAACCCAAATTCCTTGCTTTTTTCAAGCCAAAAGATATACATATAATCACGGAAGTTTGAGTAGTCTGTGCTATCCGCTTTGCCTGCAAGTATTGCCTTAAATGCTTCGCTTGCCTTATCACGGCTACCTACTGCAAGAGGAAAATGCGCTATACCAAGATCAGAAAACACACAACCGCATTCCTTAAAAAAAGCCATGCGGTTTTCCACCGCACCCAAGAAACCCTCAAGGCTTTTTATGCTTTTTTCCGTTACTTCTTCAAGCCTTTTTAGATACGGAAGAAAATCCTGCGGAACGGGGGCAAAAAGCCTATCCGCACGGAACGAAGGGGTAACCCTTGTTCTAAAGTTTTTATCTTCCTTAATAAGTTTGTGATATTCAAGGCTATCGCATGGATCGTCTGTGGTGGCAACGAATTCCACCTTACACTTATTTAAAATCTTTCGTGGTGATAAACCCTCTTTTTCAATATATGTATTTGCCAAATTTAGAATTTTATCTGCGTTTTTTGGCAAAAGAGGTAGCTTTATACCAAAAAACTGCAGGAGTTCCAATTCCGCCCAATCCTTTAAGGGGTTGCCGAACGCGTTATGAACCGCTTCCGTGAACGCTTTAAACTTCAAACTAAAATCCGCATTGCCTGTTATCAATTCTTCAGAAACGCCAAAAGCACGCATTAACCGCCATTTGTAATGATCGCACTCAAGCCACATTTTGGCAAGGCACTCAAAGGGCTTATCCTCATAAATCTCTTTGGGGCTTAAATGGCAATGGTAATCAATTATTGGCAAGCCCTTTATGCGGTTATAAATTTTTTTTGAAAAAGCGGAACTAATCATCTTTGCACCCTTCCGCTTCCGCCGTTTTTAATCAATTCCTCAACCTCTGCCACCGAAGTTATATTAAAATCACCGTGGATTGTGTGCTTGATTGCAGAGGAAGCCGTGGCAAATTCGGCGGAAAATTCGGGGCTTTCGCCGTTTTTAAGCGCGTAAATCAAACCTGCCACGAAGCTATCGCCACCGCCTATGCGATCCGTTATCGGTTCAATGCGGTATTCCTGCGATAGCGCGCACTTGCCACCGCGTGCAAGCACCATACCGCGCCATGTGTTCACGGTGGCGGAAATGCTTCCCCTTAAAGTAAAAGCGATTGTGTTAAGAGAGGGAAATAATTTAAAAAGCGTTTCGCCAAGGTTTTTATAGCCGTCTAAAGAAAGCACGCCTTTATCTGCGTCCGCGCCTTCCGCTTCCAGCCCTAAGCACATTTTTGTGTCCTCTTCGTTTGAAATCAGCACGCTAACGAATTCCATAAGCGGTGTCATAACCGCTTGCGCCTCTTTGGTTGTCCATAGTTTTTTGCGGTAATTAAGATCGCACGAAACGGTGATATTTTTCTTTTTCGCAACCTTTAAAATTGATAGTAATGCCGTTAAAGCGTTTTTAGATAATGCAGGTGTGATTCCTGTAAAATGAAACCATGAAACACCGTTTAAAAGATTATCCGCGTTTAGTTCGGATTCGTTTATAGAGTTAACGGAAGCACCTTTTCTATCGTAAATAATTTTACTTGGGCGCATTGCCGTGCCTTTTTCGCAAAAATAAATGCCCATTCGTTCGCCACCGCGCAAAATTAAAGAAGTGTCTACACCGAATGATTTTAAATCACGGATACATTTTTCGCCAATGTCATTATTGGGAAGTTTTGTAAAAAATGCGGTGCTTTCGCCAAATTGTGCTAAGGAAACCGCCACATTTGCTTCGCCACCGCCAAAGCACGCCTCATAATATGAGGTTTGCAAAAATTTTAAGCCGTTCGGCGGTTGCAATCTAAGCATGATTTCGCCGAATGTTAGCACCTTACCTTTCATACCTTTCTCACTCATTTCTTTGCTATTGCCACCCATTTTTTAATTTCTTCCGCACTTAAAGCCGTAAGTTTTGCGCCCGCACCCACCGCGCTTGCGCCTGCGTTAAGCCAATCCGCCGTGTTTTCTTTATCCACACCGCCCGTAACCATAAATTTTGCTTTTGGAAACACAGGCTTAAGAGATTTTAAGATTTCCATGTTTCCGGGAAAAAGTTTTAAAATATCCACACCGCATTCAAGTGCCGTTTGCGCTTCGCTTGCCGTGTAAATCCCCGGAATATACGGCACTGAATATCTATTGCACAGCTTTGCCGTTTCCGCGTTAAGGCAGGGGCTTACAATAAATTCCGCGCCCGAAAGGATTGCAATCCGCGCCGTTTCCGCGTCAAGAACAGTGCCTGCGCCAAGCAAAACCCCCGTGCCTTTAAGTTTTAGGCTTAACTCTTTAATAATTTCGTCCGCAAAAGGCACGGTAAAAGTAACCTCAATTACCTTAATTCCGCCCGCAATGCAGTTCGTTGCAGTTTGCAACGCGCTTTCCTTGCTTTCGCCCCTAATCACCGCCACAAGTTTTGCCGATATAATGCCGTTAATAATGCTAAATTTATCCATGATTAAATTATATCACAAGAAAGCGTTTTGTGATATACTGTATTAAATAATCCATAATTCTGCATTCTGAATTCTTAATTCTGAATTAAAAAGGTGGTTAAATGAATAGCATTTTAGTTACAGGCGCAAGCGGTTATATCGCTACTCACACAATCGTTGCTTTGCAAGAGGCGGGTTACAGCATTGTGGGGATTGATAATTTTTCTAACAGCACAATTGAAAGCATTGTGAACACAGAAAAGATTACAGGCAAGCCCATAAAGTTCTATGAGGGCAATGTTTGCGACACTTTGGTTTTAGAAAAGATTTTTACCGAAAATAAAATTTACGCGGTTATTCATTTCGCAGGGCTTAAGGCGGTGGGTGAAAGCTGTCAGATTCCGCTTAAATATTATCAAAATAACTTGGGTTCAACTTTTTCGCTAATTGAAACCATGATTAAGTTTAATGTGAAAAGGCTTGTGTTCAGTTCAAGCGCAACCGTGTACGGTTCACCCGAAAAGTTGCCGATTACCGAAGATTCCCCCCTTTATACCACCAATCCTTACGGTGCAACTAAGCTAATGATTGAAAACATATTAAAAGATATTTATTCTGCCGATAAAAGTTTTAATATCGCGCTACTTAGGTATTTTAACCCTGTGGGGGCGCACAAAAGCGGACTAATTGGCGAAAATCCGCGCGGAATCCCTAATAATTTAATGCCTTTCGTGGCGCAAGTGGCAAGCGGAAGGCTTGAAAAGTTAAGAGTTTTCGGCGGTGATTATGATACGAAGGACGGCACAGGCGTAAGAGATTACATTCATGTGGTGGATCTTGCTTTGGGGCATGTTTCCGCGCTTAAAAATATTGAAAAATTCGGCGCAGACGCGATTAACCTCGGCACAGGCACGGGATATAGCGTGCTTGATATGGTTAAAGCGTTTGAAAAGGCAAGCGGTGTAAAAATTCCTTATGAAATCACTGCAAGGCGCGCAGGTGATATAGCCTCTTGCTATGCCTCACCCCAAAAGGCAAAAGAACTACTTGGTTGGGAAGCGAAACTAACGCTTGACGATATGTGCGCAGACGCTTGGAACTATACGAACAGAACGCAATAAATGCCTATTGCATTTCTTGCGTTCTGCTGAGGGGGCAACCGTTCGTAATTACTCACCGCCTGCCCCCTCTCTTGCCGATAAATCGGCAACATTCACCCCTTGGCGCGGATTTATTCACGGCTAAAGCCTAAAATCCGATAGGTGGAAAACAAAAAAGTGCGATTTTTTGTTTTTCCTTTGCTACCTCAAAGAAATAAAGACGATTTGCAAGAAACATAATTTGTGATAGTTAGCAAAAAGCGGAACAGTTTAGCTGTTCCGCTTTGTTGTTTAGCCAAATATAGAACTTGCGACAAGGAAAATCGCACTTTTCCGCTGTCGCCCCTTAAGGCTTTAAGACGCTGTGTGGCGCAAAAGCCCGAAAAGGGGTGAATTTTACTTTGCATAAAGTAAAAGAGGGGAAAATCGGCGAGTATCACGAGTATTTTTCCTCTCAACATAACATAAAGAAAATTAAAATTTTTATTTATGTTATGAAAGCGGGTGAATGAGTTGCCTGCTGTTATTGTGGTAATTGTTCCATGCTGTGCGGTACACCGAAAGGTACGGTAGCGGTACAAATATTAAAAATTCCGTGTTGTTGCCTGTTCCTGCGCCTATTGTAATTGAATCTCTTTCGTGATTGCTTGCGCTTACTTGCTTTCTTACTTCGTTTGCAAAAGCGGTTTCTGTGGGGAAATCTTCCCTCTTTATGTTCAAATTATCTGTAAATGATATTGACACATTCGCCACATTTTTGCCCACACTTGAGTGAATTGAATATGTTTCAAAAAGATCAGTCTTGGCAGGGAAGACTATTTGCGCAAGGTTGGGCAAATCAGCAAGCGCGTGGCGCGCAACTTTCACAATTCTGTAGCTATGGATACCGTTAAAGATATCAAGTTCGCCTTTTAGCTGTTCTAACCTCTTGCTTAAAGTATCTGGCATATCAAGGCGCGAAGCCTGCGCGTTGTTAAATTTATATAAAATCACACGCATTTCACCGCTTGCCAAATGCGGTGCAATAAATAAATCGGTGTCGTTTTGCAAATCTCTAAAGTAAATTTGGTTAATATATGAATTACCGAAAGCGTTTCGGTATTCCGTAAGCAAAGCCCTTGGCACGCTTAACACAAGCCCAGGGGCAAAAGCGGATTGCCCTAAACGGGGCGGAACGGTTCCGCTAAACGATATATAGCCCTTATTTGTGCCGTTTGTTTGCGAAAAACTGCTTGAAGGGAACGCTGAACCACCTATAAGCACGATTTGAGGGGGAATTGTAACCTCAAAATTGTTTGACGGCGGGGTTAAAACGCATTCCACCACTACGCGGGGTTCGCCGTTTTTATCTTTAAGGGTAACAAGATTAGTTCCGTTTTGGCGGGCTGTGGTTCTTTCTGCCGTGTACCAGCTTGTTCCTCTGAATGCGTCAAATTGAAGTTCATTAACCTTATCCGCGTTAACCACGGTGGCAAGCCTTTGGGTATTTAAAAACGCTTCGCGTTCAATCACGGTTATTTCGCTTAAATCCACCCTTGAAATGTAAGTATTTGAAAAAACTCTTGCATTTAACCTTACGATTCCGATAGGAAGTTCTGCAATATCAATCTTTTTGCAGTTTAAAAACGCTTCCGTGCCAAGAGATTCCAAATTTTGAGGAAGTGAAAGCCCCTCAAGGTTCTCACAGTTGCTAAAGGCGTTTCTTTCAATGTGCTTTAGCTTGCTACTGCCGTCAAAATCAAGCGTTTTTAGCGTTCTAAGGTTAAAAAACGCGTATTCTTCTATTGTTTCCACGCTTTCGGGAATCACAATCCACTCTATCTTTAATGAGATTTCATTGCCGAACCTATCTTTTGGATTAAAAGCCCTTGAAGCTATGCCCTTAATCGGCTTACCGCTGTCGCTAAATTCGGGAATTTTAACCTCTGTGTAACCGACTGTGGGGAACATTAGCCCCAACACAAAGGTTTCGCCGTTAACTTCCTTATATAAAAGTTCGGGATTATTGTTTTTCGGCACCCATTTTGCATAAAGGGTTATATTTTCAAGAATAACTGTGTTTGCAAAGTTAAATTCCGTTTCCGTGCCTAAATCCGAATCAGTGTGCCATGAGGCAACCGCTTCGCCACCGAATTCAACATGCATGGGTGCGTCTGCCTTGCCCCCTGGGTTCACAAGCTGATCCGCCACACCGCCTTTCCCGAATGTGTGAAAGATTACCTTAAATTTATCTAAAGGATCAACCGTGCCACCCTCTGTGGGGCGGTTTAAAAAGATATTCACGGTAGCTTCAGCCCGTCTTTCCCCGCCCGAAACCGCATAGATTTTTACAATAAAATTGCCGTTTCGCACAGCTTTTAGGGTTTTTCCGTCATTTTGCACCTCAAGAGTACCCTCTGCCCCGCTTTCAAGGCGGTATTCCGCCTGCTTGGGTTTAATTTGCATACTTGGAATCAGTGTATCAGTTTCATTTAAATAAATGTTATAAACGGCATGCGAAAAGCGTATCTCGCGTGCAACCCCCCCGCAACCTGCAATAACGAAAATAATGAGTAAACTTGTTATTAATACGAAAAAAACTCTTAACGAGGGCTTCATTAAGTATAGTATACGGGGTTTTAAGCAAAATAGCAAGAGAATTTTCAGCGCACAGCGCACAGCGCACAATGAAGGATTAATTCAGAATTAAGAATTCAGAATGCAGAATTATGGATTAATTAACTAATGAGATTTAGAATCCACCATTGTGCGCTGTGCGCTGAAAACCCTGAAGTTGTGCCAAATAGTGCCGTATTCGGTTGCTATAGCAACCGAATACGCACTTTTAACACAACGCACACCCACCGTTCACACCCCCTCTTTTGGTGTAATTATAGTAAATACTATCTCTTACCTGCTTGACACTCTTATATATATATAATAAAATATAAGCGTGCGCTACGGGGGCGCACCTTAAAATGTTTGCGAATATAGCGGATTCGCAGGAGAAATTAATGAGAAACACAAAAAAACTTTTCAAATACATAGCCTTGGTTTTGGCTCTGGTTGCGGTACTCAGCGTTATCGCAGGTTGCTCAAGGCTTGACGATGCGCGAAGCGACCCTGCGGGGAATATTCAGCAAACCCCCACCGATCCCCCTTCTACCGACACGATTAATGTTGTAAGACCTACCGCCGCGCGCAACGCTATGAACGCGGCACTTCGCAACAGAACGAACAAATACGCCCCGAAGAACAATTTGCCCGAATGGTTCGTGATAGATTTGCAAATGGACTTTAGGATAGACAGATACGGCACCCCCTTAGTGCAAACCCCCACCTCAAGTTCGTCTATCAGGGTTATTTTGCAGGCGAATGTACATATTTTAAACAATAACTTCAGCGAACTTAAGCTTGAAATTTATAACAGAATTCCCACCACAACGCAAACTTTTGCCCTTTATTATCTTGAAAAATCAGCCTACATTGAATTAGGCGCGCCCCAAGACAGGCAAAATTTTTACATAGAAGAAATTAACTTATCCGAAGCCCTCGGCATGGTGGGCTTTATGCTTGCGGATATGGGCATAGATCCTGCTCAAATCTTTGCCGCAATGATGATTAGCACGCAAGCCACCTTAGTTCCCACGGGAATAGCGTTCTTGGATGAAGGTTTAATGGCGATTGTCGCAACGCAGATGTTTGATGCGGGGCCGAACAGTGCGCGCGAAAGAATCCGCAATTCAGGCGGAACGGAAACGCGTGATTATGGGCTAAGGCTTACTCTTGCAGGGCTGCTTAACATGGTTGACGGCATGGATTTACTGGGCATTAAGATTGACCTTAAAAATATTTGGGGTATAATGGGCTTGCCGAATCTTGATCCGCTTTTAAATGAATTTATAGGCACGGACATAGGCGAAATCCTTAGCTTCTTGCGAAATTCAGAGGACGCCTATATGTGGATGCTAACAAGCATGGAGGACGATGTTCCGAGGACGGAATGGAATGCGTCCGCGGGGCAACACCAAATCGTGTACGACGGCGCAGGGCAAGCGGTTACGCACAAAGCCCCTGTGTACACGGGAATTGCGATAAACTTACCCGGCAGGAAAAGCCCCACTTATCCTAAGGGGCAATTTGACATTGATATTTACGCGCCCTCGGTAAGGGCGTCCATGGCGGATAGAAAGACGCAAATTTGGTTTCCTGACAGGCTTACCGAAAGCGCAAAAGGCACTTCGTACCAAAAAGCAGGGCTTGGAAACCTTGAAATTGAGGGCGAATTCAGCATTCAAAGCGATCCTAACGGTGTAATCCGTTTAAATTCCGTACTCGGAACTATGATTGATTTGGGCGGAATAGGCGAAATTCCGCTATATTTCCCCAAAGAAGGTGCGGTTTACACCTTCACAATGAATTTAAAACTCGCGCTTGATTTCTTTAATCCAAGCGGTACGCGCGCGGAGGCAATTATTTATTTTAACGATACGGATAACCCTCAGAACAAGCAACCCTTCCTTGCGCTGTCTATTGTTAACAATAGGCTAATGATTGATTGTAGCAAACTTATAGATTTCGCAACTTACAAACAGCAAGCCCCCAACTTCGGGCAGGGGCAGGTTCCCCCTATTCCGCCGTGGCAGATTTTGCCTAACATTTCCATGGAATTTAGCATAAATTCCCTGCTTGACGGGCTTTTAGGCGGGCTTTCAAACATTTTAGATCCTAACTTTATCCGCTTGCCTATTGCACCGCAGAACAGCGCACCGCAGAACAATGCGGAAGAGGAATCGGGCGGGCTTGATATAATGCTTCTTATAAGCATTTTGGCAGGGCATTACCAAGTGTATCCGCAAAGCGGAACTGAGAATTTAGTGCGCGTGTTTGTGGATAACAAGGGCATTAACGACATTCTAAGAATGCTTGGCATGGATGTGGGCAGTGGCGGTGTCGGCTTTTCTGAAATTGAATTTTCCATGTTTTCTAACGATCCGCTCAATACGATTGTTTTGCGCGCAGGCGTAACGGAAGAAGTTGATGTGGTTTTAAGGCTTACAAAATTCGGCTGGTTCAAACGCCCTGTGTTTGAAAACGCTTACATAAGCGATCTTGCGTTTGTGAACCTTGATGACGAACGGATTCAGTTTATTAACCTTGAGGCTTCGGGATATTTCCAATTCGGAATCAATGAAACCAGTAGCGGAATCGTGCTTGATTTAGACGATATCGTGGGGGATATTCTTAGCAATGTAATGTTCTCACTCGGCGTAACCGAAAGTGCGGATTTCACGATAAGATATGATCTTAAAGCAGGAATTAACTTTAGAAACGCGCTTGAATCGGGCTTATCCATAACTTTTTATATAAGCGATTTGCCCTTCCTCACCATTTATTTTGAAGCATCCTCGGATACGCTGTTCCTTGATTTTTCAAACCTCTCAAATTTGAAAACAGAGATAACCGCGCTTGCTTCCATAGGCACGATTGATAACATTAAGATAACAGGCGTGGGCATAAGTTCAATCTTAAGTTCGCTACCGCTTATAGGGGACGGCGGTTCAAACGCACCCAAAAATGCACCGATTCACCTATCTTCCACCCCTCAAGGCGTGGCGGTGGACGCACTTCTTAACTTAATTCTTGGCGCAAATCCCCTTTACTTCGCGCTTGCGAACGCAGATGCCGAAAATGAACCTGACGGCGGATTTGATTTAATGAGTTTGCTAATGGATGTTTTAGGGCAAGGCATAACGGTTGAGATCAATGACGAAATTAAATCCCTAATTATCCGTGCAGACGAAGATTTGCTTACAATCCTCGTTGCCATGCTTGGCGCAACGGCGAATATGCCCAAAATTGCATTTGCAATGAAACTTCAGCTTATCGGCGTGGGCGATCTTGACGATAACGGCTATATAAGCGTACACTTCAAGCTGTTTGATGACGGCGCGGAAACGGCAATGCTTTTTGCGGATATCGTGCTGATTCAAACGGTAAGAATCCCTATTTCACGCACAGCCCCCGTTTATTTCCCCGGTTCGTTCACCCCTGGGGAATTTAAAGAACTTGACGATTATCTTGCTTCGCTTGTCCTTGCTTTCCACATTGAAGGCAACATTTCGGTGCTTGCGCCCGATAATGATATTTACGAATCCGAACTTGTAAACGGAATGCTTGCAGGGATACTTCCCATGCTTGCAGTACGCTTCGGAATAGACGGCTTTTCAATAAACTTGCAGTACGAACTGAAAATGATTGCGCATATTTCCGATGTTTTGGCAATTTTTAACGCAATTTCAGGCAGTGGCGAAGTTCCCGAACATTTAAATACCGAACTTTCAATCACCCTTTCGGATTTGGATTACGGCGGACGCGTGTTCGGGCTTTATATAATAGATAACAATGTTTATTTAGAACTTGATTACTTCGGTGTTGAAAATGTTTCACTCAAAGGGGCAGGTTTATTCTTAAACGAACTGTTTAAAATGTTTGCCTCAGACGAAAGTGAACCTATAAATAAAGACGATCCCGAAAACCGTGCAATGTACCCCATTCCCTCTAACGGCGCAAGGTTTGGCACAGGCGCGGACGCGCTTCAAGGCATTGTGGTTCTGCTTTCGCCCGACAGAGTTGCTTTACATATCGGCAAATCCGCAATTTCCGCCGTTCTCGCGCTAATGTTTGAGGATGGTTTACCCCTTGAAATCCACGGCATAAATCTTGCCGTTGATGTTTCAAGAGGCATAGCGTTAAGCATAAGCGTGGGCATTGAGGTTTTTGAAATCTCGCTTTCGCTTAGCGATTTATTTGTTTTATTTGAAAAAGATAAGCACATTGCAGGTAGCAATTATCCTGTGATAATGCTTCCTAACGATAGATTCCCCGTCCCAAGCGGGGACGGCGGAATGCCCGAATATGTGTACATTAAGTTTGAAGGCGAAATGTTTATAAGGGCAGATCAAACCGAATACGGTGACGATAGGATAATTATAAACACAAATATAAACCTTACCCCCGCCGTTAAAGCAATTTTCGGTGAGGATATTGATCTCATTGCATACCTTGAAATGCTTGGTGTGGTTGAGGGCAGAATTGCCATTGTTATTGAAGCCTCTTTAAATTTAACGCACTTTGTGAGAAGCGCGGCGCGGATTGAACTTTATTCGGGGGATACCACCCAAAATAACCGCATTTTAAGCGCGCAGTACAGAGGGCTTGAGAGGATTGATCCCGAAACAGGCGAACCAAGGGTTTACGGCGATTTATTTATAGATACAGACGCATTTGAACTCGGCAAACTTTGGGTGCAGGATGTGGGCGCGCTTATAAATGTGTTCCTTGGGCTTGAGGACAGGGATTTTGAATGGGGCGACATTGTGGGCGGTAACCCTTCCGCACCGCGCTATTCCCCTCTTTCTTCGGACGAAGTTATGGCTAAAAATTACCTTGATATAATGTTTATCAGGGGCGGAATTTCGTTCGCGCTTACAAAAGGCTTGCTAACAGGCTTAATGCTAAGCCTCGGCGGATTTGATTTAACCGAATTCTTTGAAAATGTGGGCGGACGCGATGAGGTTGTGTACGGCGAAATTCTAATTAGCCCCATAACCCTTGCACTCGGTGTTCACCTTGGCGGAATTGAAGCGGGGCTTAACCTCGGCAGGCCTGAATTAGTGTTTGAAAGGCTTGTGCCGATGCCCAGCGATATAGACGAATATACCCTGCTTTTAAGCCTTGAAAGGCTAAGCATAACCCTTAGCGGTGCTATTGATTTTGCGATTATTTCTGATCCTAACGGCACATATTTTGATCACATTGTGTTTGAAATAAAAGAAATGCTTGCTTTGTCAGGCACTTTTGATCAAGCACTGCTTGACAGTTTGCTGAACTTTGGCATAATCCTTCAAATTATTGCAGATTCATTCGGTGATACGCGCTTTGGCGGTGTTCTTAATTACGAAATAGAAGTTCATGTTAACTTGCTTGATATAATAGACGATTTATATCTTGCATTAAGGCTTTTTGTGTTAGACGGTGATTTCCGTACAGACATTTTGGGGCTTTATATAATGCCCGATCCCCGTGAAGGCGCAGGGCTTACCCTGCTTCTTGACGCGGAATTCCTTGGGATTGAAAAAATCCGTGTTAACGATGTGTTCGGCTTTATTTCCGCATTCACAGGGGAAGACGGTTTAGAAAACGAACCAAACGGCACTGCCCCCAAGAACAGCGGTTTACCGCAACTGCCAAGAAACGCTTCCGCACCTGAAATTCTATCCGCCAATGTGCTGATAAGAATAGCCTCAGATCCTGCCCAAATCGCGCTTAACAAAAACGCGCCTATTCTCATAAGCATAACCGAAAGCGCGTTTTCCGCGTTGCTTGAATTTATGGATATGGGAAGCATTTTAAACCTGCTTGGGGTGCATAAGCCGTGGGCAGAAGTTTCGCTTGCAAGCGGTGATAGCCTGCTTTCCTTGGGCTTGGGCTTAAAGATTTGCTTTCGCTTACGGTAACCGTGAATACCCCCGTAATGGAAGTTAACGGTAGCCTTGACACATTTATTGTGCATAACGAACAAGGCAATATCGTGGGCGGTGTTATTAACGACACAAGTTTTTACACTATAAACGAAAATAACGAAGTTATAAAAATCAAAGTTGAAATTTCGGGTGAACTTTACTTTAAAGCAGACGATACCGTGGGCGCGGTTATAGACGATAACGGTGATTTAATTCCCGGCACGGAAATTGATTTATCAAGAGTTATCCAAACCATACTCACGAACACAGAAATCGGCGTGGTGCTTAAAAACGCTGGCTTTGAAGATAAAAAACTTGGCTTTACCCTTAAGGCTTCTGTTAACATTATGGATTTAATCCTTAACGGAACGGAAGCTATGGAACGCATGGAAGTGGTGTTCATAATAGACGCGTACGAAGGCAGTACCATTACCGCCACAATAGCGGTTTATATTGAAAGAGGAAACCTTTATGCAGATTTTGCCGATATTAACCTTGGAAAACTGCGCATAGATAATGTAATGGACTTCCTTGGCGATCTCTCAGGCGGGCTGGGCGGGCTTATGGGCGGTTCGCAAACCGCAGGGCAAGTGAACGCACCGCGCAGTTCGGCGTACAGCATGGCGGAAAGGGGCGCAATGGCACGCATAAGCCTGCAACTTGGAAATAACCACGGATTAGTGGTGGCAATCTGTAGCGATGTTATTGCGGTAATGCTTAACGCATTTGCGATTCCTCAGCTTGAAAATGAAAAATTAGGCGATTTATTTAACGAAATAACTTATAATTCTTTCCGCCTGCAAATTGATGTGGCGCATAGTGCCATGGCAGGGCTTAAGCTAAATTTGGGGCAATATGAAGTAGGCGTACAGCTTAACGAAGTTACCCTTCATTTCAGGCGTACGGAAATGAGTGAACTTGCACGCCCTGTTAGAGATAGAGATACGGGCGAAATCCTTATAGCAGGATTTGAACCTAACGATTATTTACCTTTAAGCCTTAGCGCAATTCACATTTCCGTTTCCGCATTCTTCGGTTGGGAAATGGATGACGGCACAGATTTCAACCTTGCCGAAGCATTGCAAGGGCTTGATATTATGGGCTTAAAAATTGAACCTATTCTTAAAATTATAGGCGCGCTTGGCGCAAAGTTCAGGCTTGATGTTGATCTCAATTTAAATCTTGCCGACTTAATGAATGACGCCATTCCTTTTGAACAAAGGTTCAAGAGTTCGTCTATGAGGATTCAAATGCACGAAGTAAGCACAGGCGAAGCTATGTATGTGCTTGCGATTCACTATGTAAACGGGGACTTATATATTGATTTAGAGGCTTTCGGTATCCAAAAGGTGCTAATTGAGGATGCCGTAGATTACTTTATATCATTTTACTATAACCTAACAGGCACGCCCACAGGTAACACGGCAGTTCCTATGTACAGCGCAAGCGGTGCGCGCAATATGCCCAATGTGAATGCTGTTGCTTCGTATATTAACCTAATTTTCTGCCCCGAAGGAATCGTGCTTAATGTGGGTTCGGCAGCTTTATTTGCCGTGCTAAGAATGATGTCGCTTGACATTGAAAGCTACATTGATCCAGTGGGTTACATTGATATTAACGCAACTCTATTCGGTGCGGAAGATGTGTTTGAACTTGAGTTCGCGCTTTATTCCAAGCAATTGAATTGCAGTGAAGCGCACACGCACGGCGCGCTTTGCAATAACGCTGTTAAGCTTTTCCTATCCTTTAGCAATTCTTACGAAATCAGCTTCGGCATTTTGGATAGGCACATTATCACACCGCCAAGCGGTTATCACCGCATTGAAACAAGCGCGCCCACCTTGGGCATAGGCACAAAAATTGTGTTTGAAGCCTTTGCTTCTGAGGACGGCGAAATTCTTAACCTTTATAGAGAACCGCTTGAATCCTTGGTGGCGAATCTGCTTTCGGACATGGAATTTATAACAGAGGATTTTTTAAGTTTCATTCAATCCATCGCAATCACCATTTATTTCGGTGTGGTTCAAGAAACGCACGCGGTTTTTGAAATGGATATTTTAATTAACCTAAATGTTCTTGATCCTTCGGGCATTAACTTACAAATCACCATGTTCGTGGTTTCCACAGACGCGATAACAAAGCAGGAAACACGCACACGGATAATGCAATTTAACACTTACTTTGAAAATCTTTACATTGATCTTTCGCCCATAGGCGGGCCTATGTTCTATGTGGAAGAATTTGTGCCTATGGTTCTTGGGGGGCTTGACGGACTGCTTGGCAACCTGTTCGGCGGTGATGAGGACGGCGCAGATCCAAGCGCACCGAACAATGCACCCAAAAACGAACCAAGCACACCTTACGGCATAAGAATGCCTCTTGAACTTCAAATTAACGAAACAGGTTTATTTGCTTACGCTTACAAAGAAGCGTTTAACGCAATCCTAACAATGTTAAAAATGGAAGAGCTTGCAATGTTTGATAAAATCACCCTTGATTTGCACGCGATTCCTGAAAACAACGCACTCACCCTCGGGCTTGGCATAAGCATTCGGGACACGGGCAGAGATGTAGACGATATCAGCATAGGTTTTGACTTAAAGGGCTGGCGGGTAAACTTTGAACCTTGGGGCGAAAACACCTTGATTATTCCCAACCCCGATAAGTACGAAATCGGGCTTAGCGAAGTTCAAACCATTAAATTATCCTTGCAATTTGAAGTGGGCTTTAGCCTTGACGAAGGAAATATAATGCTTGAAGCCCTTTACGAAGTGTTGCTTAATCCGCAACTCACAGGGCTAACTTCCACCCTTCCTTACGCTTTAAGCCTCGGCAACCTCGGGGATACCCTTGTGGTTGATCTTGACGCTATTGTTGAGATAGACGATTTTGCAAACCTCTTGAACACGGTTCAATTAAGAATATCCGTTTATTCTAAATCAGATCCGCATAGTTTCAGAATGGATATTTATTACCACCGCGGTAACCTTTATGTAGACGGACGGTTTATAGGGTTAACCCAAGTAAAAGTAGACGACTTCATGGGATTTATTGAATTCTTCGGCAATATGTTCGCTGGCGGTGGCGAAGAGGACGAAGAACTTTCAAATAGTGCTTCCCTTGCAAGCAAGGTTTTGGCACTTGAAAGCAAAATGAAAAATGCGCCTGCAAACACACCAGCGTATCAATCCGCCTTTGATCAAGCCATTCACAGAATGTACATGATTGAAATTCTGCTTGGCGCGGAAACTGGGCTACTTGTTCAAATGGGCGCGAAAATGTTTGAGCTTGCGCTTCTTGCGCTTGGGCTTGAACTTGATCCTATGTCAATGCTTGCAGGAATCGTGGCAGGACTGGACGATATTCCTGATGACGACAGAGAGGAATATATTAAGGAATATCTGCAAAACCTCGGCATAAACACGGATATTATTCAAGTAAGTGAGTTGCTTTTAAAGATAGCTAACCCCGAACTTAACTTAAGGGTTACCCCTGATTTAAATGCGTCAATCGGCTTTAAACTTACGGGCTTTGTGATGCACGATTGCAGAAAGAACAACATTTGCGCAGGCACGCTTTGCACAGAGTACGGTGTGGTGGAAGCAGACGGCGGTTCTCTTGGAATGCACCTTGGCATAAATCTTCCTGCCACAAGGCTTTCCTTCTTTAGGAAGAAAACTCACTCTTCAGCACCCCCCGCGGATTTAATTTCTCAAGCGGAAATTGCACAGTACACAAACTATTCTGAATTAAGCGTGTACACAGAAATCAATATGAGTGCCACGCTTGAACTGCATGACGGCAGAATCACGGCAGACGGGCTTATCGGCGCAGCTTTCCAAATCTTGGGGCTTCCGGGTGCGCTTGAAACGGACATCGTGTTTGCAGGCGGTTACGAACAAATGATTATAGAAATCAACGGACGGTTGGGCATAGACTTTAAAAAACTTATGGATCCCACTCTTCCGCAAAATGTAAGGCAAAACGCGCTTGTTGCCTCACTTGAAATTTCTTACCATATTATTGATCAACACGGCAAAGATAAATCCGATTCATATTATAGCCACACGCTTGCAAGCGCGTACTTTATAGATAACAATGTGTATTTAAGCATAAAGCTGTTTGATTCGGTGGTGGATGTGGTTCTGCCTGATATAGACATTGCCACATGGATGTTTGAATTCTTTGGCATTGCAAAATCCGAAGAGGACGGGGACGGCAACCCCATAAGCGGTTACGGTTCGCCTCAAAGCCTTCAAAACGCTTCAAAATCCCCCTTGCACGCAATGGGTGAGGGCTTTAAGGCGGTGGGCGCAGGGGTAAATAATTTTGATACCATTAGTTCGGTTATCATGCTTAATTCAAGCGGATTAACAATTTTATTAACCCAAAACCTGCTTGTGGATGTGCTTGAATTCCTGCGTTCGGTAATGCGTGCTTCGCAATCCGCCACAGGGGAAGCCATGCTTGATTTAGAGGGCGTGGATTTCAGGGCGATTCTTGACGAAGTTTTAACAAGTGCGTCCCTTGGCGTAGTGTTTAATGAAAAAGACGGATTTGCCGTTAAATTTAACCTGTTTAAGGATCAAGAAACGCGTTCTTTCGGCAATTCCATGTACCAATCCGCAGGATATGACATTACGCTTTCACTGCTTCATAACACAGCGTTTTCCACGCATAGATCGGATTACGATTCCTTCTATCACTTCCTCACAGTGGGCAATATAGCCGTTGATCCCGAACACCCCGATTATTTCAACATGGTTGAATATAAACTTGGTTGCTTTGATATCACCGATGTGGCATGGCGCATTACAATGCAGGTAGAATTCTTTTTGGGTGCAGACTTCAGGGCTTTCTTACTTAATTGGTCAGGGCTTGTGTCTGCCATTGATCCCACTTCCGCTTTCTATATTCAGTTCCTTGAAAGAATGAGTGGCGATGTTATCTTGAGATTGCATTTATCCACGCTGTTCACCGAAATCGGCAGATTCGCGCTTGATTTGATTCTTGAATTTGTGGATGGGGACGGCAATGAGATTATGACGCTGTTCTTCGTGGGCAACTTGGACAGGACTGGAAATAACCCCAATTATGATTACAATAACATTGATCCCAAGCTATATTTAAGGCTTGCAGGCGTGCCTGATCAAGATATTGAACCCATTGGAATCGCGCTTGACGCTGATTCGTTCATGCACTTTGCAAACCTTAACTTAAGAGATTTCTTTGACGCCTTTAAGGTGGACGAAAACGGTGCTTCCCCCGCTTCCTTACAGTTTCAGCCCGATCCCGATAATGACGATGAGGGCGATGCAGTTGCCGCATGGTGGGCAACACTTCTTGAAAGCGTTGTGTTTAACAAGGGGCAAATCGTTATCGTGGTTGCAAAAACCGCACTTCAAACGATTGCAAGCGAACTGCTTGGCTTGCCGTTTGACGAAATCGGCAGGGTTTCGCTTACCATTGATATGATAGCAGGGGTTATTCAAATAGACTTATCCCTTGATAATCAAAGAGATGTGGAAACAAGCGATCTTTACAGTGGCGGAATAAGCTATTCCACATTCGGCGGTAACCATTGGATTGATAAGGATTATATGAACGATCCGTCCTTAGTGCAACCGATGCAGGACGCAGTTAACCTCACAATAGCTTCCTTTAACACACAAAGAAACGGATTACCCGCACACATAGTGCTTGCGGAAATGACTGCTAACCGCTATAACATTTGGAACCAAAGTTTTGCAAGCGCAGTGGGATTCACTAAGGCTACCGAAGAAAGGTTCTATAACGGCAGAATAGTAATTATCACGCACATTGAAAATGAAGCCCTTGGAATGCGCGGTGCGCATATGCGCTTAAGTAACGGGCTTGTGGTTATGCTTTTCCAAGAGGAAACAGAGTTCCCAAGTAATATTTCAAGGCGCATTACGATAAATGAACTTGATGTGGGAATCCTTGCGGTTTCCGAAATCACTTATGCACGCCCCGAACAGTTTATTCCGCAGTTGATTGATCCTGCTTTCCCTGCATTTGATCCCGGAATCGGCGGTTGGGAATTTATAACCTCATTTGCAAGCGAATACACCAAAAAGTATGACGATAATGCTACCACAATGAAAGATGTTTATTACTTCCTTTACGGCGGTGTAACATTTGAAATGATTTCGGAATATGTGAAACTTCTTGAAAGGGCAGACTATTATTGGATGCGCGATCACGCGGGCGTTTGGCACCTTGAAAAGAATAAAACCGTGTTCCAAGCTAATTGTGCAGTTTGCGCAGGTTGCTTAAATTATGAAGCCTGCTTAAGCCCGATAATTGTAAGCGGAAAGGGCGAAAGCATAAATGTGCTTATTAAACTTATTTGGAATGAAGCAAGCGGTGTTCTTCAAATGGCTGTGTACGATAACAGCAGTATGTTTAACTTCAAGTTCGGCATGGCTTCCATAAATGTGAAACTTGCCGTTCAAGATATCTTCCGCGCGTATGTTCCTTATGCTTATAAGGACGATTTTACCCAATACTTTGATTACTATTTCAGCCCCTTTAACAGCTTTAAATGGGAATTTGAAACTGGAATTGAATTTACGGCAGACGACACTATCGGCGGATTCTTTGATGCCACTTCCCTAATAGGAATGGTGGTGGGCATGGTGCCTGCGCTTTCTGCGTTCGGGCTTGAGGATATTGCTTTCGGAATCCAACCGGGTGAGGCGTTAAGCGTGAGAATAGGCTTAACCCTAAGAATGTTTATAGACTTTAAGGATCTTGAAAAGCTAAATCTTCAATTAAGAATGACTTATCAAGGTAACGAAGTTATGCTTATTACCTACCAAGGCAGGATTAACAGCCAAAATGAGGAAGAAAGCACGCTTTTTGTGGATTTAACAGGGTTATTCACACAAAACCCCGATGCCACTTCTCACGCAGTAGCCTTTAAGATAGAAGATGTTATGCTTGCAGGGCTTGTGAAAGGCATGATGGGAAGCATAAATCTTAGCGGAATCGGTTCTTCGCTTTCGGATATGATTGGCGGAATCGTGGGCGGTATCGGCGCAGACAGCAATAACAGCGCAAATAACGGTGCAAGAAGTGCTTCGCAAAATTCCGCAAGAGGGGAATATTTACCGCTTGAAGATATTATTGATTTATCACAAATCACATTCGGAAACGCGCTTTTACTTCTAACCATGGCAAGCAACAATGTTACGCTTGCAATCACAGGCGCAATGGTAGTTTCCGCTATGCAGTTCTTATCGGGCGGGGATATGAGTTTACCCATGTTCAATAACCTTGAAATCGGTTATGCAGAAAATGTAATGGAAAGAACCTATTACAGCGAAATTACCGAAAGGGATTCCACTACCACGCATAACACCGAAAAACTTAAAGCAGTTGCCACAAGAAAGGCGGATAGTTCTGCCGTTCTTGTGCTTGCAAAGAGGGCTAATAATATTTGGCTTAATGCTGAAAGGCTTGAACTTAGCAACATAACCGAACAGCTTACTTACAGGGGCAGGGTTTGGGGTTCAGTGGCAGGGCTTTACGATCTTTGGATAGGCGCGCCTGATTTTGTGAGGCAGGTTACCGCAATTTATTCCTACCCTGCGGATGCAGGTTGTGCGGGCTGTTCGGATTGCACTGTGTACCACATTGTGTTCAGGGCAATAACCGATGCCACTTGGGAAAATTACTTAAAATCACTTGAAACCGCCTTTGTGGTTGAAAGCAAAGTAGAGGGCAGAGATTTAGCAGGGTTAATGCTAAGGCTAACAAACGATACCCCTTATGAACAAGCATTCCGCTTGGGGCTTAACTTTAGAGGCGGATACTTTGGCTTCGGCACAGGAATCACTAACAGGATAACCGTTGCCGATGTGGAAAGATATGAGGATATTTCAAGCCTTAAAGAAATAGGGCTTACGCTTGACGCGGAATTAACAATAAGAACAAGAACCCCCGAAAATGAAAAATCCGAACAGATTCAAATGCTTGAACAGCTTATTGAAATCATGCTTGGCATGGCACCGGGGGCAATTGATCTTGACTTGCAGGACAGCACGGTTATCTTTGGATTATCACTTCGCCTTTATTCAAATATCGGCCCGATAACTTATCCAGACGGAACTGCCTATAAACAGTACGAAGCAACCACGCTTCAATTGATAATAACATTTAACGATTCACCGCTTTTCGTGATTTATTACTATGCAACCTCTAACACCGTATATATTGATTTAGATGGTTTGGGGCTTTTCCGTTCCGCAATTAACGGTGTGGATTTAATGGCAATCCTTGGCGGAATGCTTAGCGGATTCGTGGGTGAAAACGGAATAGACTTAACTTCGCTTTTAATGGGCGGTGGCGGTGAAGAGGATTCCGAAGAAAGCGGTTCAGGCACCCAAAACCCTGCAAGCCCTAAGAATTCGGCACTAAACCAAGAACTTCTAACTGCACAGGATTCCGCGCTTGTTAGGGTGCTTTTCACTAACGAAGGCTTTACAATTAACCCTAACGCAATGTCTTTAGCTAAATTAGTTACTGGCATTATGCCTGATATCGGCCCGCTTCTTCCTGCGTTCCCCGATATAAGGATTTCCACAAGCGTGGCTTCGGGGCTTAATAACCTTTCCGCAAGGATAAGGGTGGATAACCTTGGCAACCGCGTGCAGATTGATGTGGCGGAAGACGGCTTCCTATTCGCCGTGGGCGGTGCTTCAAGAAGATTCCGTGTGCCTGAATTAAGCGAAAGCCGTTTGAACACATTCGGCGGAATCGTGGGCGCAACCCTTACGGCAAATAATCAAGGTGCTATGGTTATGGATATTGACACCGTAGCCCTATTATCCACAATTGTAGATACCATTATGGTTAGGAACTTAACCATTTATCTTGATCACAGGGCAGATTATTGGTATTTGAGAAACTTAAGGTTTGATATTCCTAAATATATTAACGGCCCTACCTATTTCGGCACGGATATGTTTGCAGGCTACCAAAAGGCGGATCAACCTTTCGGGCTTTATCCGTTTGCAAATGTGGATCTTGGTTGGCTTGAAAATATCCCCCTCTTGGGCGGATTGGCAGGCCCGCTTAAGAACCTTGGTATAGGCTTAGATTCCTATTCACCTATGCTTATTAAAAACGGCTATAGGCGCATAAGGCTTCAAGTAACCAAAACCCCCAATAACGCAATTGAGGCACGGATAGAACAGCTTACCGCAGTTCTCGGCATAGATAACCTTATCCCAAGCCCCGAAGAAGATTGGATTCCCATGCGTGCAAGCGCGTTTATATCGGATAACATTGTGCGCCTAAGGCTTGGCACTGCGCTTGTTCTTGATATATCGGGCATTATTGAATGGCTGGGCGGAATAATCGTGAGGGCAGTGGGCGGAATCTTCGGGCCTCTTGGTTCAACCATTTCAGGATTGGCATGGTCTGCTTTCGGCCCATATATCTCTCAATGGCTGGCTGGGCTGGTGGGCGATATTTCGGGCTACGGCAACCCCTTAGCTTTAGGGCAGATTATAGACGATATTACGGGTGGCGGTATAGAAGTATTTAGAATGTTTATGCCTGATCTCTTAAAGCCAGACAGTGACGAAAGCCAATATGATTACGGCACGCTGTACGGCATGGTTACAGGCAGGGACGGCGCACCCATTCAAGGCGCGCGCGTAACCATTTACACAGCAGGCGCGCTTATTACCTCAGGCGCAGGCTATAGCGGTGGCGGTTCTGTGTACACCACCCTCACGGATAAGGACGGATATTATGCGTTTATCAATGTGGGTGCAGATGAATATATTATCCAAATTTCAAAGATTGGTTACGCAGATTTAACCATGGCAGGGGACGGCGAATTAGACGAAAAGGTTAATGTACGCCCCTTTACCACCCACCCTGCAATGCGTTCGGATTACATTTTGCGCCAAGAAAGCGAAATGGAAATCTTTACCGATATCACAATAGTGGTTCGCGTGCAAAGTTCGGCAGGTTCAGGCACTGTACCCAATGTTCCTGTGTATCTTGATAACGGCATTACCCCTCTTGGAAGCACAGACTCAAGCGGTTTGCTAATCAGAATGATAGGCACGCTTTCAGAAGGGGTTTACAAAATTGCAGGAAGCAGGCACTTTATCAGGCTTGGTAACGGACAACGCGAAGAATTTACCATAACAAGCGCGGATAACGGCAGGCAAATTCAAATTAACATAGTGTACGCAAACCCCGGTTCGGGCATTATTGCAGGAAGGTTAATGACATATAACCGCGAAAGCCTGCTTAACGGCACGGCAGGGCTTAGTGAACTTCAAAGGGTAAGGGCAGGCGCTTCCATGCTTGTGGGTGCGTGGAATAACGAACTTACCGCAATGGGCATAACAGGCGAACAGGGCATAGTTTGGGGTTCAATTCCCGCCACCAGAGAGTATTATAAGGATAGCCAAGGCGTTATTTATGCGGTTATTCCAAATACCACCAAAGCACAGCTTGACAGCGCAAACACCGCTACCGCAATGGGTGGCAGGTATAATGCAAGAACTTCAAACCATGTTACTGGCGGAATCAATTACAGAAACGGCATAATTTACGAAAGCCGTTACTTCCCTCAATCCCAAGTGGCGGTTATGGCATTTAAGCGGGCAGAATTGGTGTCTATCAACCCTGCCGATGTGGAAATTTGGCTAACCATAAACGGAAACCTTTCTTCGGGCAATAACCTTAACTCAAGCACAAAAACCATAATGCAATCCCATTCGCATAACGGCTTATCAAATAGGTTCTGCGTTTCTAACTGCGAAAACGCTTGCGCAAACCCTCAAGATCAGAATTGGTGCCAAAAAGGTGAGGGCGATAGGATTGAAGCCACCGTTATCCCAAGGAATTATCTTGTGTACGGCGAAAGAAACGGGCTTTTTGAGGAAGCACCGAATGTGGACGGCAACGGCTACTTTGAGATTAGAGATTTAGCACTAAACACAAACTATATGCTTAAAATCCGTTCGCGGATTTATAAGAACCAAGACGGGGTTCGCCCGTGGGTAGCCACGAACATTAACATATTAGCAACTGAAGCTTACCGCTTAGCAGGCGGGGACGGCATTATTATCCTTGAACCGCGCCCCCCTCACTGGACAGAACAAGAGGAATCAGACGGCGGTATGCTTTCCGCAGTGGGCAACATGATTTCAAGCGTGAGAATCCGCTTGGGTGCAGATATATTGGATAAAGGCTATAACAGCAACGATATCGGCATTCCAAGAACAACTTACGATTACCTCAATTCATTGGGCAAAGATGTTCTTGGCACACTAATGAACACAATCCCCGGAATACTTGAAGCAATCCTGCCCAATGTTCCTTTCCTTGGCACTGTTACTGGTTGGCTAACCGGTTGGGGTTCGGGGCAACTCGGCACAGGGGACAAGAGTGCTTATCTTGACGAAAAGAATATGCCCACTTTCGTGCCTTGGTCTCATTACATTACAGGCTATAAGAAAGGCGCGCAGGATAGGTATGACGGCGTAACTTACATTGAAATTTGGCTTAACCCCACATTCATTACAGGAATGTTTGATATGGTTCACGGAATGCTGTTCCCCATGATGGGCATGGAACCGATTTCGCAAGATCAACGCTGGACGCAAGGTTCAACAAGCAGAGTGCCAGACGGCGTAACAGGCACAGGCGGATTCCTTGGAATCTCACGCGATCAAAATATTGATAACTTTAAATATAACGGCGCGTTTAATGAATTAAACGATCTTGTGGTAAACCACCCTAACGGCGCACTCTTTAATTATAGGGAAGAGGCTTACAGCGGTAACAGATCGGAAACCCGTGCATTAGGCATGATTTATGATTATGTGTACCCCACAAAGGAAGCGTATACCATGAATATGCGTGCCTCTTCCGCCTCAATTCCGGGGGGTGTGGTAAGTTTTGCCATTAACATGGCATTTGATATGATCCCTGATTTCTTCCAAAATGACTTCCTGCGCATGGTAATTCAGTACGCAGCGGGTGCGTTCCTTGACGAACAATTGGATATGGTTTCCCGCCTTATATCCCACCTTGTGCCGTTTGTATACCCTTATTCCATGATGGAAGAAAGGCATTTTGAAAATTCGCCCTTAATGCAGAATTCGGTTTCGTCTACCACAAGCGAAAGTGTGAAAACCAATGTGGCACAAGTTTTAAGGAATGAAGGCATTGTTCCTAACGGACAACCCGATTTAGCAGGCAATATCGTGGTGAATCCCGCGCCCAACACGGCGAATCCTCACCTTGGGCATATTTCGGATTCAAATGAACTTCTTAACGGAACTTACCGTGAAGTTGATTTCCACGATAGATCGGTTTACGCAAAAGTAACCTTAAACACTGATTCAAACGCTATGTTTGAAAGGCTTAACTTATTTATTAACGGTGCTTCGTACAAATTTAACGAAAATGAAAGAGGCAACAAAACCCTTCCGGGTGAAACCTTGGCTACTTACACGCCTTACATTATCGGTGAGAATATGTACGCGCCTAACGCAACCATTATGCGTGCGGATACCATAAGGTATGAGGTTAATTCAGAGGGCATAAGCGTGCCGATTGCTTCGCACAGGGTGGCGCATAACGCAATCAATAAGTGGATTCGTTCAAATGTGGTTAATTCTTTCGTAATCGTAAAGGATTATCAGTACAGTACAGACGAAAATATGAACACCACAAGAAGGCTTATCGCAGTAACCTATATCCGTGATGTTTATGGGCATTTTGATGCGGAAGAAGGGTTTACGGATTGGGAATTTAGCGTTGCCACATTCACACGCGCTGAAAACCAAGGCGGTAGAGGCTTAACCGTGCAAGATGCAGAACTTGCCATGAGCCTATATTCCGCTAAAGACGATTTCTTCTATGAAATTGATTTCCACAATTCAGGAATCCGCTTAAGGCATGTGCTTCCTGTCCCTGCTGGCGGTGGCGGATTTAAACTTGTGAAGGATTCGGGGGGCGGGCCGATTTGGGACGGTGACGAATCCAAACCAATGACGATGCCCTCTAAGATTATATTTAACGATCCTTATAATCCAAGAGATTTCACCGCAATCGGCGGAACATGGGCAGGCGCATTGGGCGCACGGCATAACCTTGACGAAAACGGCGTTTATAGCGAAGATTCCGTTACCGATATCTTACCCAACCGCTTTATGGCAAACTTCAGGGACGGCGATGCCTCTGATTCCTCAGGTGTGCAAATTTACTGGGATTTCTCACTGGTAGATTTCACCCCCACAAGGGAAGCAAAGCAATCCTTTATTGTGGGGCGTGTGGCTAACCAAATCGCAGGCGTGAACAGCATGGGCGAACTTTCCATAATCCATGCGGAAGTTCTTGGCGGTATGGTGGTTAACCCCTCAAGCACCTTAAACCTGAATGCAGACGGTTCGGCAGTGGATACAAATAACACCAAGCAAGCAATCAAACTTGACGATATTGATCCGCTTAAATTTGATTTGGCACAGTATATCAAAAATCTGCCGTCCTCATTTGATTACACTTATGCAATGGTTTATGAGGTAAACGGCAATAAACAGCAAATAAACGGCAGTGATGTTCTTTACAGGCGGTATATCTTTAATGATTTAAAATGGGATTTATCTCAAACCGATTTCAACTATGAGGGCAGAGAAAGCTATGCAAGGCTAACTTATAGCTTTATAAGAAGTTCGGACTATGGGCATGAACCCACCCCTGTAACCATAAATGTTCCTATTAGATTCATAAATAGGGAAATTAAAGGAATCACCGCACCTATTCCAAGCGGAAACGGGCTTAACATTATGCTTGAAGAAGGGTTTGACGGCTTAGGTAATCCTATCATTCGCAGTGTAATGGAATTTAACCCCTTACAGCACAACGATCCAAGGGGTTCTATTGAAAGGCTTCTTGGACTCAATGTGGATGTACTTTGGGGCAACGGGCAAACTTCACCGTGGCAGGTGCTTGGAATCAATGCTAACGCTTTCAGCAATTATGATTCAAGCAGGCACGAAATGCAGGAAATCCCTGTGTACTTCCTATTTGAGGACGAACTTGGGCTAACCCAAAGGGTGGAAATCACCGTACGAATCCTTTCCAAGACTATTGATCAAGGCTTAACGGATATCGGCTACGGCGAACTTTACCCCGATCCTATGTATAATAGGGTTAAAGATATTTATCCGTTTGCTAATAATGGGCTTGAACTTCCCACTTCGTTTGAAGCGGTTTACACAAGCGGATTAAGCGAAACGCTTTTTGAGGGTGCTGATTTTGAGTGGGACACTGAGGACATTTCCGCATTAACCTATAGGTTTAGCGGAACTGAATCCCTTCTACCGTTCAAGATTTTCCCCATAAAGGCAATAATCGGCGGTTCTTCGCAAAGCAGGCAGGTTATAACCGTGTACGCAAGGGTGTTCCAAATGATTCCCCGCATAACGGCGAACCCAATTGTTATTAACCCTTACGGCAACGGCGAAGTTCCCAATACGCTTAACCTTGACTTTAGCAATGTGGGCGGAATGCACGGCGCAGGAAACTTCTTTAGTAAGCCTATAAGCAATGTGTACTACCTCTTTAACGATTCAAGGGCGCACATTGATTATGACACAAGAGTGATAGGCGGAATTTCCTATAAGCATAATATTGTGTTTAACAATATGTCCTTTGCTGGTGAAGATTATCAAACGGATATCCTGCTTTATGACGAAGTGTTCGGCAGGTTTACTATTAGAAATGTACCTCTTCATATCCGTGCCACTGAAATAAGCGGTATGGAACTGCCTGCAAGCGTAAAGGTTAACCAATACTTTGCAAAAACCGATATTGATAGCTTGCTTGCCCACGAAGATGTGAAACTTGTGGTTTCCTTAGAATCTTCCGCAGGCGCAACCCCCGATAAGGTGTCAAGGGCATTCTTTGATATTATAGGTTGGGAATATTTCCACGGGCATGACGGCGGGCTTGCTTCTAATCCCCATGCAGTTCCGCTTTCCTCTTGGATCACGGTAACTGTGAGGTTTAAGAGTACAGGAAGAACGCAAACATTCAATGTGGATTTACTCTCTCACCTTAATAACCTTTCGGTAAGAGGGCTTAAAACAGAGTCAGAATCTATAAACAATCCGTTCATAACCCAAGGCACAGGCGGAAGTTTCGTGTACACGGTTAATGATCCCAGAAACTTCACATTCCCCGATTTATTAGAAGTTTGGTTTGAGGATAATGCAGTCAATGGAAACGCGGAAGTAAGCAAATTAGTACCCGTAACCTTTGATTTGCGTACCCAAAGGGACGATTTCTTTAAACTTCCCTCTATAGAAGGCACAATAAGAACGGGTACTCACGCATTAAACTATAAGGAATTTAATGTGATATTTGTAAACCAATCCGTGCGTACCGTTCAAAGCGTTGAGTTTTTATCGGGCAGTAACCCCTATAATCCTGATACGCTTTACGGATTTGACGAAGTGCCTTTGCCCACGCACGCAAGGGTTAATTTCGCGGGTGGCAGTTCTCTCACATTTGATAACTTAAGCTATCTTAATATCAATGCGCCAAGTGCAAACGGCGGAACATTTACTGCCACCGTGCTTATCGGCGACAATGTGTTCGGCTATATTGAAGCACCTCTAAGCGTAACCGTACTTCCTGAAACCATTGTGGAATGGCGCATTGGAAACTTTAATGAGGTTAACGGCGAAATTAAAAATGTTAACCCCTATCTTAATGTTAGAGAACAGCTTGAAAATGAAATCAGCCCCAGCCTAACGGTTTATACCTCAAGGGGCAGAGTGCTTACGCTAAACACTAAATATCCTGATATTCCTTTAAGCTACCTGCAAGAAACAACTCACAGAGTAAGTTTTGAAATCGGCAGAACATTCACGGTTAATAACTTCGGATACCCCCGCGGAACGCAAACCGCGTACGAATATGACGCGCGCGAAACCTTTATAATCAATGTAACGGTGGAAGCAAGGGTTGCTGAGGGTATTGAATTTATTGATTCTTTCGGCGAAGCGCATTCAGTGTTTGTGGGCAATGTTTATAATAAGATTGACTTCCCAAGCCAAATCACCGTTGTGTTCAGAGGCACAGAACCTATGGTTCTTGATGTGGTTTGGGATACTTCGCGCGTGTTCTACTCATTTATCGGCGGTAACTATTCGGTAAGGGCGCATATCGGCGAGGTTGGCACGGCTAATTATCAATGGTTTGATGTTCCCGTGAGAATAATGCCCTCATACCTTATAGCCATTGAACTTGAAGGCGGATTTAATTCCGATATCTTTGTTCTTGACAATGACGGCAAGGGCATAAAAGGTTTATTAGTTGATCCTCTTGTGGGCTTTAAGGGCTTGCCCGAAACCGTGGGCGCAGTGCTTAACGATAACACAGGTAAAGCGTATAGCGCGCTTGTGGAATGGCACTATTCAAGAATTAGGGATAGAGTATCCATGAACGGCGTTGCTTTAAGCGAAGAATTGATGCTTGTGGCAGAAATTTATGTGCTTGAAGAGGTTAACGGATTTATGATTCGTTCTGCAAGGCAGTTTATTGAAATCCCTGTGGAAGTTATTGATAGAACTGTGGTTGAAATAGTGGCAACCTTTAAGCAGGGCGATCTTGCCCCCATAGCTTTATATAGGGACGGCGATGTGGTTAACAGCTTCACACTTAACCCTTACCAAAGGGCGTACAGCGAAATGTTTGATTCGCCTGACTTTGCTTACTTTGGCAAAATCACCTTAACAGTGAAAGACGGCGCGGGTACAAAGCAAGTGGAAGTAATGCTTAACCAAGCAAGCCAAAGGGCAACGGATACGCGCACAAACAGCCTCGTAAGCCAAAATAACCTTTACAGTGGCAGAGATATTCTCTTAAGGCTAAGTTTTAACGCAGGCGAAACCGATTCCGCTTCGCGTGGGGCAGAATTCAATATGCAACTAAGCGTAACGATTCTTGATATGAGTTATGCTTCGGGGCTTGCTAAAGACGCTTACTTCGTGGATATTTACGGCATTGTAAACCAAATCTTTATGAACGGCGAAATGCGCGAAGTTACCGCGAATTGGCAGTTTGTAAACGAAAACCGCACTATCACAGGTGCTTCGGGTGAAACGCACCTTGTATCCGTTACCTATAACGAAAGCGATGTATTGTGGACGCTTGATTCGCGCGGTAATAGGGATAGGGAAATCAAATCAGGCAGTGGCACAGGCTATTTAAGAGTTTCTATCGGCAATCAATTCGGCGGATATGAGCAAGTTCTTGTGCCTGTACATTTCATTGATAGGGAAGTTGTTTCCTTATTTAACCCCGAAACCACACCTTACTTCGGGCAGTTCAGAACTTCGCCCACAAGCCCGATTACGGTTCAAGGCTTTATCTTTGATCCGTTTGAAGCGTACGATATAAGCGTTTATCCGCAAAAAGGCACAATTTCATTCGCAAACCAAATTGTGGAATGGGGCATGGTAGGCGGAACGCTTGGCGCGTACGGCTTTACTATTGAATGGAATGATTCCTCTGTGGCACGCGTTGTAAGTGGCGGTTCGGATTCAACCGTTACAGCACACATTACTTCGGTAAGCACAGGAATAAGCCAACGCGTTTCATTCAGGGTTAAATTCCTTAACCGCACCGTGGTGGGTTATGACGAACTTCTTAAATCGGATACTCTTCTTGAACACTTCTTTATTGAACCTTATAAGTATCTGAATGTAAACGATATATCAAGAGCGATTGCAGACGATATCTTTAAATCCGCAGGAAGTTCGTTCAATGTCCGCTTTACCGAAGGGCCGGATATCCGCTTCACATTCGGTGGCAAGGCTTCTAACTTCACGGTTGATCCTAATAATACTTGGGATTGGAATAATAGCTTAAACGATATGAGCTATTATGTAACCCAAGCCAAGAATCAACACGGTGCTTGGGAATGGCAGGGCGCGGAAAATCAGCTAAGGCGTTTAGTTACGCTTAGTGAAGCGGAAATTGATTTAGATATCACATTTACCCTTGACCAAACAAGACCCTTAAGTTTTAAAGGCAATAATGTTCGCTTCTTCGTATCAATCCCCGGATTCGGGCTGGGCAGAAACGGCAGGCAATTTGCTTCCTGCGAAGTGCAATCTTACGAAGCCTATATTATGGATGTGCTTTGTTGGGACGAAACCACGCACAGCTATGTGGATTATTACACATGGCTTACAAATAACACAGAGGGGCTTATAGGTTCGTTCGGAAACTATATCACCAAAGTCCCCGGCAAGGATTATAGCTTTGATATATCCAACCCCTATGCGTTTATCATGCAGGGCGGTGCAAAAATGCCTGAAAAGGTTCAGCTTATCACAGGAACTGAAAACGGGCAACGCGTTATGGATGCAAGCGGGCAAGCAGTAAATTGCATTTACAGCGATATAGAAGTGTTCTGGACGGGTAGCCGTGGCGGTTCTGCCACAATTTACTTCAACCGTAGCCTTGTGCGCACAAGTTTCCAAATTGAAATGGATAATCAATCCTTTAGCTTTGAATTCCATGTTATTCCGTGGGTGCTTGAAGCCACCACGCTTTTCAACGAATCAAGCACTTACAGCGTTAACCAAGTGGTTCTTCTGCCCAATCAGCAAGCCGTTAGTTCGGATTACCGTACGGATAATCCTAATAGAAGAGGCGTTCTTTCCGTAACAAACGGTGAGGAAACGGATACTTACACATTGCAATTCCCTAACGGACAATCGCACACATTCAGCAATGTAACTGGTGGCGGTTCGTATATCAATGATTTTGCTAAGTGGAGCTTTGACGATGTGAACTTCTATTCAAACAGAGCGCAGTACGCCACTATGACGCTTGGCGGAAGGGGCGGACAGCAGATTTACTGGTACTTTGGCGTAAGCACACACGAGCTTGTGAATGAAACCATGCCCAAAACCATTACGCTTGCCACAGGCGCAGGGGTGGCGCAGTCTTACACATTGCCGTCTGCTTACCGCCAACTAATGGCAAACCAGTACTCTTACGATAACAACCGCTTAATCCCGATTAGTTACACAGGCGGTTCGCCGAGGTTAAGACCTTCGGATCGCAATCAGCCCGATAGCAAGGGGGAATTCTTCTCTAATAATCCTAACCCAAGGCCCAATGTAACGCTTTCGGGCTACACGGTAACCGCGCAAAGCAATAATACTTACAACGGCGGTGGCGCAAATCCGTTCTATTCGTTCATTACCCCTGCCACACCGCACCCGGATCCCAAGCGGAACATGAGTAGCCAAAACACAAGCGATCATAACGGTATTACCACTGCTTCAGGCGCACCTATGTTCGTGGAATGGCGTGCCACAAGCCACAGGGCATACCCTGCTTCCTATGAGGAAGTGGGTGGCGAAGTTTGGTTTATCACCTATAAACTTCCCGAAGTGCAGTATCCAAGTTCAATACCCACAGAAGCCTTTAACGGCGCGCTTGTGAACACCTTAACGCAGGACGGCGGTGGCGCATTCCTTATCCACCCGTCCTCACTTTATGTTTACTCTGAATTTAGGGCAAGGATAGACGGGCATTTCTATAGCTACGAAGGCACGCTTGCACAAAGCATGGAAGGCGCACTAATGAATGATGACGATCCGCGTGAGGGCTATCAAATTCCGCAAATGGGCATGGCAAGACCGCACTTAGTGTCTGAGGGCAATAGTACCGAAATCCACTCACAAGTTCCCATATTAACAATTAACCAAGGTTCGCAGTTTAACACTCTTAACTTACCGCAAATAGCTTTAAGGTGGAATAGGCTTGCCACTTCGCATAATTGTGGCACTATAAGCATTGGTGGCTGTAGCGGTTGCGGTGCTTGGATTGCAAACAATTGGAATATGGCACCGCTTGTGTACGATCTTGTGTACACAGTTCCTTGGGAAAGGGCTACGGTTTACCGTGGTACGCAAATCAGCCCCGGCAATATGCTTGCTGGCGGGGTTACCGCCATTAACACGGGCATTCCTAACACGCAATTCTTAATAGTTGCACCCATGATATTTGCAGGAAACCGCCAAATGAATGTGGCAGTGCAGATAAATATTAAGAATTACACTGAAAGACCGCCAAATTACTGGGTGTAACCGCTGGGTAACGGACAAAAGAAATAACTTAGGGCAATCATGCTTAAAGGAATAAACAAGAAAATTAAATACGCACTTATCTTCGTGCTTTTGCTTGCTTCGTTCGTAGTTCCTTTAACCGTGCCTGCCATTTCACATTCTTTAGGGGAAACGGCTTTGGAGGCAACGCCTGCCTACGGTGCAAGCGTTGAGGGAGCCAAAGGTTTAAGTGGCCTCTTCGGAAGTAATTCCGAAGAGGTAACTCAAACCGAAATTAACAATTTTGTAATTTACATTTATTTCAGCAATGAAAGCCCCTCAGTTTTTGATAATTTCATTTCAAATCAAGATGAGTTTTTTAACGGCGAAAATTCGCCGTATGATTATTTCAGCGAAGTCACATATGACGCTTTAAGCGTTTATTCGGTTTTGCCAAAAATGGATAACGGGGCTACATATTTGCACCAAGCAAGCAACACCCGCACGCATTATGATGTCCGTGATAATAATTCTATAAATAGGCGCACGCGTGAAGCAGAACTTTTGTTTTCAGCCACATATTCCGCCATGAATTATTTTGATACCGAGGGCTTAACGCTTGGCACAACCACAAACGGGCAATATATTGATTCCGTTACCTATGTAATCAGCGGTTTGCCTGCAAGCGGTGATAATGCTTGGGGCGGGCTTTTGTGGCCTCACGCTTGGGATTTAAATTCGCTAAAAGGCAATTACAGTGGCAGTGTGCCTATTAACAATATAAGGATTGGCGGTTTGCCTGTAAAAGATTTCGCGCTTGTGTTTGCAGATGAGGCAAACACGCGTTCCACGCTTATTCATGAAATTTGCCATGTGCTTGGCGCGCCCGATCTTTATACTTATAGTGATGCTTATGATTATGTTTCCGTGGGAAATTGGGATATTATGCACTGGAACAAAACCCCACCGCAATATCCCTTAACCTATATGCGCGAAACATATTTGGGCGGTTTGGGTGCAAATCAAGTGCAAACCGTAACGAACAGCGGGCATTTTTCCTTAAAACCCGTTACAACCGCGCAAAAGCAAGATATTCTTGCATATAAGATTCCCACCGCCGATCCTAACGAATTCTTTTATGTGGAACACAGAAACAAAGAGGCTTCGCAGTATTACGATACTGTTTTAGACGGTTCGGGGCTAATTATTTACCGTGTGCGCTTGGGCGTTAAGGACGGAAACGCGCAATCAAGGCTAAGAAGCACACAATACCCGTACGAGGTTTTTATCTTCCGCCCCTCTGTTTCAAATCTTCCTGATAATTTTAGAAGAAGCCAAGAGGATATAAAGCACGCGCACCTTTCACCCAATAACAGCCGTTTTAGTGCCGTGGGCAAAAGCCTAACCGAACGCCCAGCCACGGCAGGCACTTACGATTACGGCACGCTTTTCCTAACAAACGGCGCGAACAGCGGAATCAAGATTAACGCTTATGCAATTTCAAATGATAGGCTTGATTTTACCATTAGTCTTAACGGAAGCGATATTCCCATTGATTTACCCCCCGAAGAAATTATTTTAAACCACCAAACCATAAATATCGCCCTTGGTGTGAATGAAAATGATTTTGTACTTAGCGGTGAGGTTTTACCAAGCGTTACCCAGCATAAGAACATTATATTTGTTTCCTCAAATGAATCCGTGGTTACAATTTCACCAAGCGGTGAGATTACGGGAATATCTGAGGGAAGTGCGGTAATAACCGCGTATGTTGAGGGATATGAAGAAGTTTTTGCCACTGTAGAGGTTACCGTAAGCAACCTTAAGGAACTTGAAGCTATTGAGTTTTTTTGGGACAGTTTAACCGTTTATAAGGATTCGGATATTTCCCTAATGCTTAAATACCTGCCCGAACCTGCGGATATAAGCGGTTGGATAGTAACCTTTTCCACAGCGAACCACGCAATTTGTGAGGTGGATTCCCTTTCAGGTAAGCTACTTCCGCGTTCGGTAGGCACGGTAATTATAACCGCCACGGCTGTGAAAGACGGAAGCACTTTAACCACCCAAATTGAAATAACGGTAATTGATTCAAGCCCGATTTTTGATTACACGGTAAGCTGGGAATTTTACAGCGAACCAATTAAAACCTATTTGTTCGGTGAGGGCTTTAAAATCGGCGGTTCGCTTCTTTTAACCAAACTTAGCGGGGGTTCGGTGGTTCACGAAATCCGCCCCCAAGATTTATATATCTTTAACACAAACGCACTTGGCACTTCAACCGTTACATTGCGCGTTGTGCCTGCGGGTGAGGAAAGTCGCCCCCCGATTGAGATTCCGTACACCATAACCGTAGTGGACGGGGTTGGCGGTATAAGGGCAAATTTAAATAAAACCGTGTACGACTTTGGTGAGGATATAAATTTACTTGCCGAACAAAGCGGTTTAATTCTTGTTATGCTTTCGGGCAAAGAGGAAACTTCGTCCCTTATTCTTGCCGATATTATTGGTTATCAAAAGTTCGTTTTGGGATTCCAAACAATCATAATCAAGTACACAAACCCCGTAACAGGTGAGTTTTTTGCGGAACAAACCGTAAATGTTACCATTAACACGGCAGAACTTGTGATCACCCCCACAGGGGCAGACGAAGGCGGTGTTTTCCGCTATATCGCGGGTTCACCCCTTGGCATAATCGGCTTTGGAATTGATGTGGTTTATAAAGGAATAAGCCACACGGCATTTAATGGCGATACCACAAAAAACATTTGGTTTATCCTGCCCCCTTCTTATTATATGACGGCAGGCACTAACACATTTGCCGTGGAAGTTAGAATCAAAAGCACCGTAGCCCTTGGCTTTATGAACATAGGGCCTATCAATGTTACCGCTGAGGGCATGGGCGTAACGGCGGTGGAAGTTAAGGGTGGCGGTGAATATCTTTTTGGCGAAAATATTAACGATATTCACCTTTTAATAACTCTTGATTCGGGCGAAAAGATTTCGTTTTACCCCGAAACGCCTGAATATGATAAAAACCTTACCGATATCTTTCAGCCCTATAAATTTAGGTACGGCGGTGTGGAATATAGCTTTAATATAATTATTTATGATAATCCGATAAGTTTTTTACCAATAAGTAGCCAAACAATTAAATTCGGCGAAACCCCAAGTATCACCGTTTCTGTTTTGCTTGCAAGCGGAAAGAATAAGGTTTTAACCACGGAAGAATTTGTGTTAAGTTATGATAAATCCCTTGGCACAAAGCAAGCACAGGTTACATTAAGCGGAACAAAATTTACTATTCCGCCCCTAAATTTCACCCTTACAATTACCGATGCCGTTAAAACGATAACTCAAATAACAGGGATAAATACTCAGGTGCGCTTCGGTGATATTTTCAGCTATCATTCGGTGTTTAAATTAACCATGCTTTCAGGCGCGGAAGAAGAAACTGAATTTTCACTAAATACCTTTGAAATTATAAATGCGCTTGATAGCTTTGTACTTGGAATGCAAACCGTGAAAATTAAGTTTAAGGAAACTAACGCGGAATTTTCTTATGAGGTTTTTGTTAAAGATTTCGTGGCAAGTTTAAGCGTAAGCACTGCGTCTAAAAGCCTTTATATTATCGGCGAAGGCTTGGTGATTTTTGTAACTAAATTTTGGGCTACGGGCTACGAAGAAGCAATGTTCTTAAGCGAATACGATCATGATTATGATATTACGGATAGGCGGATAGGAAACCGCACGGTTAAAATTTGGCTAAGGGAAGATAGTAGCGTGTTTGTGAACTTCCAAATTGAGGTTGTGGATAAGGTTACCGCCGTGAATATCGTGAATGAGGGCTTAAAGAAAGAATTTGAATTCGGCGAAGCGTTTTCATTCCTTGGCACAGTGGTGGCTACTTTCGGCGCAGGCGGAAGCAAAACATTTACCCACGAAAATATAAATGAATTTAACATTAGCTATAAGCACACGCAAGCAGGGCTTCAAAATATCACATTTGAATTGGGCGGGGTTCACTCACGCACCATGACGGTGTCTGTTAAACCGCCAAATAACAGCAATATCCTTTCGCTGTCCGAGGACGCGGACGCAGGGGTTAAAATCAACCACGGCACAGGTGGCGCACCGCTTATCCTGCTTCCCAAATTGGCAGGTTCTTTAGAACTTTTAAGTTTTTTTGTAACGCACACAGGAATTTATAGGGTTTCTTTTGCAGATTCAAGCGGTAATCTTTTGAGTAGCACGCAGGAAATCAAGGTTTTGCCTGTGGGCGCGCACCTTGTGATTGAAAACCTAATGGGCGAAATTGTAAGAAAGTATAGGTTACATATCCACGGCGATGCCAACAATGACGGTGTGTTTGACGAAAATGACTTGGTGCAACTAATGCGCAGATATTTAATCGGGGACGGCATACTGGAAGTGAACGATTTTTCGGGCAACGGCACATTTGAATTAACTGATTTAATTAAGTGGGCAAGGCGCGCGTCAGACGAAAAGACGGCTAACTTACCTCAAAACGGTAACCGCCAAGAAGTAACGCTTATCACCACAAATGTGAGGAAAAATGACAAGGGGGGCGAAAATGAAAGCGAAACTTAAAGTTTTACTAATTATATTGTTGCTTGCCGTGGTAGTTTCTTCCCTAACTGCCTGTTTTGAAGAAAAATCCTCAAATAACAATAACAACAAGGGCGGTAGCACAGAATTCGGGCTATCGTTTGATTACCAAAAGCCCAATGATTTTTTCAATATAAAGGTGGATAATCTTAACCGCCACTTTTCGGGTGAACAAAAAATTTACGGAATAAGTTTCAAAATTAAATTTAACGGGGCGAACTTTAATACCCTTAACCCCCTTGTGCCGTCCTCAGATTTCTTAACCCAAACGGATTGGGACGCACAAAAAGGAATGCTAAGCGTGGTAATTATATCAAAAGACGGCTATACCCCGATAACCGAATCCGCGCTTACCGCAGGCATGATAGTGCGCATAAGGTTCACCCGCATTCAAGGCGTGGCAGTTAACACCCTTTCCCTTGAAGCCCTCACCCTTTCAGACGGGGTTAAGGATATTACGAGGCAAGGGGCGGTTAGTTTTAATCTTAATTGAAATTAAGATTAAAATGCGTAACGCATGAAGATATGAAGACGCTACGCTTGTGAAGACGGCTTCGCCTTATGAAGTGCAGGCAAGCCTGCATGGTGGATTATTATATATAAATATTCCGCAATTCGTACTTCGTACCTTGTACTTCGTACTTCTAAATAATGATATTTAGAATCCGCCACTATACCCTATACCCCAAAAAAACAAATTCACTCGGTAGCATAAATTCGGTGGCGGAAATGTATTCGCCCGCTTCAACTGTTTTACATTAAAAACTTAGAAATTTTTTAGCCAACCTATTGACATACCCTATTGAATAGGGCATAATATATAAATGAAACGACTTTTTGTTAGCACAAGCATATTTGATAAGGATTGGGAATTTCTTAACCTTAGGGATAAAGAACTTAAATTGCTACAAGAAACTATATTGTACGACCCAAAGCAAGCGCCAGTAATTCAAAAAACGGGCGGGCTTCGCAAAATGCGCTTTCCGCTTCCAAACAGGGGCAAGAGCGGAAGCATTAGGGTGATTTATGCAGACTTTGAAGAATTTGAGATTACTTTCCTAATTACGGTTTATGCTAAAAACGAAATGGACAATATTAGTGAAGAGCAAAGGGTAAAACTAAAACGCTTGTATGACGAACTAAAGAATGTTTTAAAAGGGGGCAGAAAATGAACATAGGCGATAAAATACAAAAAGGGCTTGAAGAAGCAATAGAATTTGCAAAAGGCAACACAAAATTAAAAACAACAACGCGCGCAATACCAGATGTTAGGTGTTTTTCTGCTACCGAAGTAAAAGAACTTAGGGAACATTTGGGTTACACGCAATTTGCTTTTGCAAAAATGCTTGGTGTTTCAAATAAAACCGTTGAAGCATGGGAAAGCGGGAAAAACACACCAAGCGGTTCGTCAAGCCGTTTATTAGAATTGTGGCAAAACAGCCCCGATATGATGATTAGGGCTTTCGCATAAAGCGCATTAAATGCGTTGCAGTTAAATTCACTTCGTGAGTGAAATTTGCCTTACGGCAAGTGTAGGATAAAATCCCAAATAGAACCCCAAAGGGGTGAAATGTGCATAACCCCGTGCAAGCGGTAGCGTAGCACGGGGCAAGACAAAGAAACACGGATAGAAACACAAAACCCCCCTTTCTGCCGTTGGCAGAAAGGGGGGTTTTGATTTGTGTGGGTTAGCTGTGCAAATCGCGCCTGCCGTGGGTTTCACCCACGGTTATGCATATCCTGCCCGCTACGGGGCAGTTACGGATATATAGTATGTTGGCTTGCTTTCCGCTTTGATGTGCCGTGGGTTGCACCCACGGTTATGCACATTAAGCCCCCATGGGGCTTTATGCGATTAACTAATAATGAGATTTAGAATCCGCCATGTTTCTCGTTTATCGTTTCATGTTTCACTTTTCATTTGGGGCTTAATGCGGATAAATCAATAATGAGATTTAGAATCCACCCCTGCAACCCGAATCCTGCAACCTGAATCCTCAATAATGATATTTAGAATCCACCATTGTGCGCTGTGCATTGTGCGCTGTGAGTTATTTAATGCTTTGCATTAAATAAACAAATTCACTTGGCAACATAAACGGCACAGCAGAAAGATAAGTATCTACTTCAGTTGTTTTTTGGAAAAGGCTTTCAAATAGCTTTAAATCTGTGTTAAAAATTATTGTGTTTGCTTTGGGGATTGCGTACGCTTCCAAGAGTTCCACGATTTCTTTAATAATCTTGCCTTTATATAAGGAAAGAGAATCTTCCTTTAAAAAGTTTATTACCGTGGTTTCCGAAAAGGGTTCTTCGCCGTTAAGCAGTGTAACGCTTGCCGTATTATCCTTTATTGTAACTTCTATATTCGCGTAGTCAAAATCCTGCTTGGGAAAGGTTTTAAAAAGAATTTCATAATTAAGTTTATTGCAAAAATCCTTATCGCAGGCAAGGCGGATTCCGCTTTCGGTTTCTTTATCTGTTAAAAACTTTTTATCAAGACGCGAAATCGGCAGGGCAGGGCAGATAATTTTGCACCTTCCGCAAACCCCCGTGCCACCGCAGGGCAGGGCTATACCCTTATTTAAAATATCTTCTTTAAGTTTCATTAGGGAATAGAGGGAACATGAGTTATGGTTACATTTGTGTAATCAACTTCAACATTGGGGGCGGTTTCGGTGCTACTTATCTTAAAAGTTTCGGGTTTGCCGTCCTCACCGAATTCCGCCACGCAATCGGGGCAAAGGCAATTTGGCACTACGAATGCGCCTGTGCGGGTTGTGCCGTTAATGTACATATAGCCCGTTTCAAGATTATGTGGCAGTAAAACCGAAACATTATCTTCAATTATAAGGTTATTGCCGTTTAAATCAAGGTTAAAAACCCTTGTGAATTGAGAATCTTCGGGGATAGTAATTGTTATCGGCGAACCGCTACTTACAAACCTTATTGTGGAATAAGTGCTTCCAAGCAAAGAATTCACAAGCGCGGGGGTTAAATCAAAATCCGCACTAACTGTGTAATGATAGGTTAAATGAACAAACGCATTAGGGTTGCCCGAAGCGGCTTGATCAATAACCTCTGAGGGGTTTAGGTTAAACACAACGGCTTTTCTCTCAGGATCGGTAACCGCAGTGTTATAAATGCCAAGTTTGTTAAGTTTATATAAACTTGCGTCCGTGGCGGCGGAAGTAATCGCGTTGGGTAAATCCTTAAGCCTTGTGTTGCTTGGGATAAGCCCTATTAAACCTGTGTCTGTATCGTCAAAAATATCGGCAACGGTAAAGCCCGAAACCGCGTCATTAAGCGCGTCCGCAGTTAAAAATGTTCCGCTTAAAGCCCTCAAAATCGGTTCTTTGGTAAGATCGTCTTTATCCACATTTAAAAGTTCGCCGATTGTGGTGCTTGCCAAAACGCCCTCAAGTTCCTTATCAATTTCCAAAACCTTTTTATTTTTAAGTTTGGAAATGATAATGTGGGTATCGGAAGCGTCTGTGTCAAATACTTCCGAAACAAGCAGATTTGAAATATCGCTTGAAAGGTTAGCAATCTTAGAATCCGCAAGCGCGTTTAAAATTAGGGGGCTTTCGGGATAGGGCTTTATATCTATAACTTGCTTTAGCATTAAATCGTCAAGCAAGTCGTCTGCATTTGCAAGTTCGGATAAGGTTTTCTTGCCAAAAACCTGCATAACCGCCACAGAGGGGGTGCGCCCACCAAGTTCGCAATCTTCATTATCGTGGGTGCAATCTTCAATCTCACAATCGTAAACCACTGAAATAAACCTATCAAGCGCAAAATCATGAATATCTTCAAATGCGTGCAGAACCTTTTGATCTAAAAATACAGGATCACTGAACAGGGGGATTTCCGAATCCACAAATCCTATAAAATCAAAAAGCGCACCAACCGTAAACGCGTTAATTATATTGTTAGGAAGTTCTGCAAATGTGCCTTTCACAAAATCGTTTGCGTCTATCTTAATTGTGTCTGCAATCATGCGCGATAGAATTTTAACCCCTGCGGTTTCCTCAAACTCTTCTATCGTCATTTTATCAATTCCGCCAAAGGCTTCCAAGATTCCAAGCGCAACGCCAAGCGCGCTTAATTTCCGTTCTTCTTCAGTAAAAGTGCCTTTCATTCCAAGCAAATCTTCCACATCGCCCACGCTATATCTTGTGAGGATTATGTAACCAGCAAAAGCCACCCCGCCTATAACGAGGGTAATTCCCACCACTATTCCTAATAGAAAAATCAGAAACTTGCGCATATCTTATGTTTGGGGTAGGGCAAGCATACCACTGCTTGCAATAGCTTGATAAATAAAGTTAATTTCAGAAATTTGCTTCATTATATAGGTGTTCTCAAGCCCTGTGGCAATAACATCTACGCCGAAGAGGTTCGTAAGCACTAAGAGTACGGTGTTAATAATCAGCACCACAAGGAAACCGATTACCGCGCCTACCACAACGCCGAGTGCCTTATTTAAGAAGTGCGCAACATAAAGGTGGCTGATTGCTTTCTTTAAAAGTTTGTAAAGCGAGAACCAAAGTATCTGGAAGATAATTGAAAGGATTATAAAGAAAACCGCGCAGAAAATGTAATAAGTTATTGTATCCGAAAGAACATCAATAACGAAGAGGGATTTTTCCGCACCAGAGGACGCGCTTTCATTTGCTTCCGCCTCTGCCTTTAACGCTAGTTCCGCACGCGGTGCAACAATATTGTTCAGCACAACTTCGTAAATATTCTTATTTATCATGCTTGCGTCTTTCGCGTGCTTTTCAACCAAGGTGCTGAAAGGACGGCGTTCGCCGTTATCGTCCCACACAAGCCCTATAACTTTTTCGCCCAAAGAGTTTTCCGATTCGTTAACCACATAGTAAAGCGAAATCTGCCCGCTGTTTTCAAGTTCAATCGCACCGCTTAAAGGATTGGCGAGTGCAAGGCTGATTTTATCGTCTATATTAGTTTTGGGGGTAACAAAATTAGTTAAAGGCCCAACGCAGAATGTGGCAATAACAATAATGATAATTGTGGCAACTAAACCGCGAAGTTGGTTAACAAAGCCCTTCTTAACGCCCACGAGCAACGCGCTTAATATTACTAACCCCGCAATAAGATCAATAACTATTCCAACCACCAAATTTGTGTCCATCAAGACTGAGTATCCTCACATTTGTGCATCGGCAAATTTCGCCGTACAAGAATTATAACATATAGTTAATATAATATGCAATACTTAAAGTTAAAGAATATATAACTGTATATAAGGGAAAAGTTGGTGTATACAGGGTAAAAATTGGCAATAATCAGGCAATGGAAAATTTGCCCGTTATCATTTGCATAGGTTCGTCTGCCGTATCGGGGGATAGCTTAGGCCCTCTTGTGGGGGATTTGCTAAGAGAAAAGCATAATGTTAAAGCATTCGTGTACGGTTGCACAGGACGCCCCGTAAACGGCATAAATTATGCAAAATATGCGGAATATATCAAAAAAACACACCCAAACAGCCTTATTGTGGCAGTGGACGCCTGCGTGGGTGACGCCGAAGATATCGGAAAAATCAAAATATCCAAAAGCGGAATATCCGCAGGCGGTGCGCTTAATAAGAAACTTGGCAAGATAGGCGATGTGGGAATTCTTGGAATTGTAGCCCAAAAAAGCGGTGATAATTTATCCGCGCTTATGGAAGTTCCCTTCATGCGGGTGGATTACATGAGTTCGCTTATCGCAAGGCGCATTGCGTGCGCTGTAGGCGCGGTAGAATTGCGATAAGGAAAACCGCTATTCACTTGCAACCGTGTTTGCACTGTGGTAAAATTATTAAAACAATATTTTGCGGTTAATCCGCGTTACGAGGAAGCTAATGAACAATAATAAAAGAGCAGTTTTTGTTGTGGCACTGATAGTGGTAGCTGTTATACTGCTTGTGATAATAATCCCGTCCACAAGGGCTAAAGTTGATGTTATTTCTTACAGCGAAGTAATTGAAAAACTTGATCCTGCTTACACCCCCACCGCCGAAGATAAAAACGGCGATATTATTAACGATAGGATTATAGGAATATACTTCACTTCAAGCTACGAAATCAATGTGCTTTATGCAAAAGACATAGCAAATCTTGACGAATTTAAAAAAGGCAATAAGCCCTCTGCCAAAAGCATGGTTACCTATAGGGATAACCTTATGCGCACGGTGGAAAATCTTTACGAGGGTGATTTAGAAAATCTTCCCTTTATCCGCTTGAATGATCCCAATGCTAACAGCTTTTTAAGCTATCTTTTCCCTGTGTTAACGCTTGTGATTTTGCTTGTGTTGGGTGTGGTGATATTCATGTCTATCCGTGGCGGAAAGGGCGGAAACACCGCAATGTCTTTCGGAAAATCTAAAGCAAGAGTGGCTTCACAAATCAAGATAAGGTTTAACGATGTGGCAGGCGCGGAAGAAGAAAAGGAAGAACTTAAAGAAATCGTGGAATTTCTAAAAACCCCAAAAAAGTTCCGACAAGTGGGCGCACGGATACCCAAAGGCGTACTTTTGGTGGGAAGCCCCGGCACAGGCAAGACGCTTTTTGCCAAAGCAGTGGCAGGTGAAGCCAATGTTCCTTTCTTCTCAATAAGCGGTTCAGACTTCGTGGAAATGTTCGTGGGTGTTGGCGCATCAAGGGTGCGCGATTTGTTCGCCCAAGCAAAAAGAAACCAACCTTGCATAGTGTTTATAGACGAAATTGACGCAGTGGGCAGAAAGCGCGGTGCAGGGCTTGGCGGTGGCAATGACGAACGCGAACAAACGCTTAATCAGCTACTTGTGCAAATGGACGGATTTGACGAAAATGAAAGCATAGTTATCATGGCGGCAACCAACCGCGCCGATGTTTTAGATCCCGCACTTCTTCGCCCCGGCAGGTTTGACAGGCAGATTTATGTGAATATGCCCGATGTGGCAGGCAGAGAAGGAATCTTCCGCGTTCACAGCAAAAATAAGCCTTTGTCGGCGGATATTGATTTTAAAAACCTTGCAAGAATCACCACTGGTTTCAGCGGTGCGGATATAGAAAACCTTTTAAACGAAGCTGCGATTCTTGCCGCGAGGGACGATAGGCAAATTATCCTAATGAAGGATATAACCGAAGGTATCAATAAGGTTATCGCAGGACCTCAAAAGCGTTCGCGCGTTATAACGGAAAGGGACAGACGGCTAACAGCCTATCATGAAGCTGGGCATGCAATTGTGGCAAGATGCTTAAAATATTGTGACGATGTGCAGGAAGTTTCCATAATTCCGCGCGGAATGGCAGGCGGTTACACCCTTTCACGCCCCAAAACAGACGATAATTATATGACTAAAAACCGCTTAAATGACGAAATTGCCATGATGCTTGGCGGTAGGGCGGCGGAAGAGATTATTATTCAGGATATATCCACAGGCGCGTCCTCAGATTTAAAGCGTTCCACAGGAATCGCAAGGCAAATGGTTGTGGAATGGGGTATGAGTGATGAGCTTCCCAATATCTTCTTCGGCGGTGAGCAGGAAGTATTTATAGGAAGAGATTATCAAACCCAAGCACTTTACAGCGAAAGCGTGGCTTCTGTAATTGATAGGGAAATGCGCAAGATAATTGATTTAAATTACGGCAGAGCCATTAGAATCCTTAAAGAAAAGGTGGAAATCATGCACAGCCTTGTAAAGCTGTTATTTGCCCACGAAACCATTTACGGTGACGAACTTGATCTAATCTTAGAAGGAAAATCCGTTAGCGAAGTTACCGAATATATAGGCGAAAAGAAGCGCGAACAAGAGCGCATAGCCGAAGAAAGGCGCAAAGCAATAGAGCTTGCAGAACAAGCCTTGCGTGAAGCCAAAGCACAAGCGGAACTTCAAGCCACGCTTAAGAATATGCAGGTAGCAGTGAAGCAGGAAAGCCAAGACGAAGAAACTAAAAACTAATCAGCGCACAGCGCACAACGCACAATGAAGGAATTATTTTTCAGCGCACAACGCACAGCGCACAGCGCACAATGAAGGATCAATTAACTAATAATGAGATTTAGAATCCACCCCTGTATCCTGCACCCTGCAACCTGCATCCTCAATAATGATATTTAGAATCCACCATTGTGCGCTGTGCGCTGTGCGTTGTGCGCTGACATATAATGAGATTTAGAATCCATAATTTGTATTTCATATTTCATATTTTATATTTTCTCTTAACTTTCAGTAATAATCCGTCCACTTACGAAATAAGATATAATAAACATTCCGGAGGTTAATTTATGAAGGCTAATAAAAAGAAAATTATAGTGCTTGTGTCTATGGTGTTGCTACTTGTGGGAACGGGCGTATTAAATTATTTTCTTAACACTAATGTCCCTGTAAACAGCGGACAGGGCAGCGGTAGCAGCGTAACAGTTCCAACATTTTTTGAAATGTTCAGAAGCGAAAGGGTGGTAACGCGTCAAGCGGAAATTGATGCGCTTAACGAAATTATAGACGCCACCAACTCAACCGAAGCTATGATAGACGAAGCGCGCGAAATCAAAATGGCACTTGCACGATCCATTGATACCGAATTCGCTATTGAAACGCTTATCAAGGCAAAAGGTATGCCAGACGCGGTTGTTACCATAACTAAAAACAATGTGTATGTTGTGGTTCAAAAAGCAGAACTTTCGCTTGAAGAATCCATTCAAATCCTTAACATTATCACCACAGAAACGGATTACACAGCAGAAGACATTGTGGTTTACCCTTATGTTTAATGCTTGAAGCTAAAGCTATGAAAATTCCGCCCTGCAAAAATGATTGCAGGGCGGAATTTTTTAATTCAGAATTCAGAATTATGAATTAATTCTAAATTCATTTTGAAATTAACTTCCGATAGTTTATAATGGATAATAATGAATATCCCCAAAGGCACTAAAGATGTACTGCCACAAGATAGCCATAAGTGGCAATTAATTGAAAACACCGCACGATTTGTGGCGGGGGTTTTTGGTTTTAAGGAAATTAGGACGCCCACTTTTGAACACACTGAGGTGTTTTTGCGCGGTGTGGGTGAAACCACGGATATCGTGAATAAGGAAATGTATACCTTTCTTGATAAGGGGGATAGAAGTATCACCCTAAAGCCTGAAGGCACGGCAGGTTCGGCGAGAAGCTATATTGAGAATAATTTGGGCGAGGTTTTGCCTAAGCCGTTAAAAATGTTTTACATTACGCCTGTGTTCAGATACGAACGCCCCCAAGCAGGACGGTTGAGAGAACACCACCAATTCGGCGCGGAAAGCTACGGAAGCGGAAGTGCTTATGCAGACGCCGAAGCCATTTTGCTTGCAAAATATTTTCTTGAAAGCCTTGGGATTACCGCCCTTGAATTAAATATTAACAGCATTGGTTGCAAATCCTGCCGTGCTGAATATAACGGTGCGCTTAAGAAATATCTTGAAAGCCGTCTTGCCGATATGTGCGCGCAGTGCCGTGAAAGGTTTGAAAAAAATCCTTTAAGAATCCTTGATTGCAAAAATGATTCTTGCAAAAAAATTACAGCTTCAGCACCCCAAACGCTGAATTTTCTTTGCGCGGATTGCGGTGAACACCACAAAAAACTTAAAACCGCGCTTACCGCTTGCGGTGTTAAATTTTTAGAAAACCCCAGTATCGTGAGGGGGCTTGATTATTACACACGCACGGTGTTTGAATTTATTTCAACTTCAATCGGCGCGCAAGGCACGGTGTGCGGTGGCGGAAGATATAACCACCTAATTGAATCCTTGGGCGGAAAAGAAACCCCTGCGGTGGGGTTCGGAATGGGAATTGAACGCTTGATTATGGTGCTTGAAAGCCTAAATATTCCTATCGGTGAGGAACTTAAGCCCGATTTATATATCGCGCCTCTTGGCGGTGAAAAGGAATATCTTAAAGCGTTTACCCTTGTGAAAGAATTGCGCGATAAGGGGATTTCCGCCGAAACGGACATTGCGGAAAGAGGGCTAAAAGCCCAAATGAAATTTGCGGATAAGATAGGGGCGCGCTTTGTGATTGTGCTTGGCGAATCCGAAACTTTAAGCGGAAAAGCAAAAATTAAGGATATGCAAAGCGGAAACGAAACGGAAGTTTCCCTAAAAGATATAAGCGGAATATTAACCGTAGTAAACAGCTAATAATTTGGCAATAATTAAGAAAACAATAAATAAATACCGTAAACTTTAAGGAGTTAAAAATGAATAACGATATTAAAATTTTAACAGACGCGAACTTTAAATCAGTTACTGGCGAAGATAAAGTTTCGCTTGTGGATTTTTGGGCGCCTTGGTGCGGGCCTTGCAGAATGCTTACGCCCACGATAGATCAACTTGCTGTGGAATTCGGCGATAAGGCAAATATCTGCAAAGCCGATGTAGACATTGCGGAAGAAACCGCCAAAGAATTCGGAATCATGACAGTGCCTACTTTGATGATTTTTAAAAGCGGTAAACTTTTGGAAACAATGGTGGGGCTTAGGCAAAAGGCACAAATCGCCGAAGCAATTAGCAAGCATATTTAAAAAATAAAGGCAAAAAATAATAAACTACGGAGAAAATCATGCTAAACATAGGTTTAATTAAGGAATTTGACCAAGAAGTTCACGCTTCAATGGTAAAAGAGCTTGAAAGGCAAGAAAACAATATTGAGCTTATCGCAAGTGAAAACTTTGTTTCGCCTGCGGTTATGGCGGCGGCTGGTTCGCATTTAACCAATAAGTACGCAGAGGGCTACCCCTCAAAGAGGTATTACGGCGGTTGCAAATTTGTGGACGAAGCCGAACAGCTTGCCATTGAAAGGGCAAAAGAACTCTTTGGCGCGGAATATGCCAATGTGCAACCGCATTCAGGAAGTTCGGCAAACTTTGAGGTTTATTACGCGCTTATGAATCCGGGGGACACTGCCATGGGCATGAACCTTTCGCACGGCGGACACCTCACGCACGGAAGCAAAGTCAGCGTAAGCGGAAAGTATTTTAATTTTGTGCCTTACGGTGTGGACGAAACTGGCTACATTGACTATAACGAAGTTTTGAGAATTGCCAAAGAATGCAACCCGAAAATCATTGTGGCAGGTGCGTCTGCTTATCCCCGTGCCATTGATTTTAAAAGATTAAGAGAAATTGCAGACGAGGTTAAAGCGGTTTTGGTTGTGGATATGGCGCACATAGCAGGGCTTGTGGCGGCGGGCGTTCACCAAAGCCCAGTGCCTTACGCGCAGGTTGTTACAACCACCACCCATAAAACCCTAAGAGGGCCAAGAGGCGGTTTGATTCTTGCCACGGAAGAATACGGCAAGGCTTTGGATAAAGCGGTTTTCCCCGGAAATCAAGGCGGGCCTTTAATGCACATTATCGCTTCCAAGGCAATTTCGTTTAAAGAGGCACTTCAACCTGAATTCGTTACCTATCAAAAGCAAATAGTTAAGAATGCCAAAGTTCTTTCCGAAACCCTTATGGCAAAGGGCATTAAACTTTTCAGCGGTGGCACGGATAACCACCTTATGCTTGCCGATTTAAGAGGTACAGGCGTAACGGGAAGCGAGCTTGAAGTTATGCTTGACGAGGTTAATATTACCACAAATAAGAACAGCATTCCGTTTGACAACGCAAGCCCCATGAACCCTAACGGTATCAGGGTAGGCACGCCGAGCGTAACCACAAGAGGCATGAAAGAACCCGAAATGAAAATTATCGGCACGCTGATTTCAAGGGTGCTTTTTGAGAAAGAAGCCTGCTTTAGCGAAGTTAAAGCCGAGGTTAAAAAGTTAACAACCGCGTTTCCGCTTTATAAAGGGAAATTTGAAATTTAATGAAAGCATATTTAGATAACGCCGCCACCACACCGCTTTGCCCTGAGGTGCTAAAAGAAATGTTGCCGTACTTTTCGGAAAGGTTCGGCAACGCTTCGTCATTGCATTCTTACGGCAGAGAGGCACTTAAAGCGGTGGATATTGCGCGCGATAAAATTGCAAAATTGTTAAACGCCTCACCCTCAGAAATCTTCTTCACTTCGGGCGGTACGGAAAGCGATAATTGGGCAATAAGGGGCGCGGTAGGCATTTCAAAAAAGGATAAAAAGCACATTGTTTCCACCGCAATAGAACACCCCGCCGTAAGGGATACCCTCATTGAACTCAAAGAAAGCGGTTGCGAAGTTACCTTTGTGGGTGTAGATAAGAACGGAATCGTAAATGTTAACGATATCAAGAATGCGGTAACCGAAAACACGGTTTTGGTATCCGTAATGACGGCAAATAATGAAATCGGTTCACTTCAACCGATTGCAGAAATAGGTGCGTTTTGCCGTGAGAATAAAATACCTTTCCACACAGACGCAGTGCAAGGGGCAGGCGCGGTAGATTTAAATGTTAAGGCTTTAAAGGTTGATTTTTTATCTCTTTCCGCCCACAAATTCTATGGGCCAAAGGGTGTGGGCGTTCTTTATATCCGCCAAGGCGCGCGCCTTAAAAAAATGATTACGGGCGGGCATCAAGAAAGGAATCAACGCGCAGGCACAACCAATGTGGCATTCATTGCAGGCATGGCTAAGGCGTACGAAATTGCCTGCCGTGATATGGATATAAATAACAAAAGGGAAAGCGAACTTAGGGATTATTTTATTAAGCGGGCAACAAGCGAAATCAGCGGGGTAACGCTTAACGGCGGATTAGAAAACCGCCTTCCCAATAATGCCAACCTTAGCTTTTTCGGGATAGAGGGGGAATCACTTTTGATTCTGCTTGATTTGCACGGCGTGGCGGTTTCTTCGGGTTCTGCCTGTTCGTCTGGTTCTCTTGAACCCTCTCATGTTATCGCTTCACTCGGCAATAGCCCCGAACTCGCGCACAGTTCAATCCGCGTAAGTTTAAGCAAATATACCACCAAGGAAGAAATTGATTACGGGCATGATATATTAAAAGATTCAGTTAAAAAATTAAGAGAAATGGCCCCGCTATTTAAGCAAGAAACGGGAAAGGGCAGTTATGTATAATGATAAGGTTTTAGAAGTATTTGCAAGCCGTAAAAACGCAGGCGAAATTGAAAACGCTAACGGCGTAGGCACTGTGGGCAATGCGTCCTGTGGCGATATTATGAAGATTTTTTTAAGGATAGAGGATAATATTATTAAAGACGCGTCCTTTAAAACTTTCGGTTGCGCCGCCGCCGTTGCCACTTCGTCCGTTGCCACGGAAATGCTAAAAGGGCTTACTGTGGAACAGGCTTTAAACCTCACAAACGCACAAGTCGTGGAAGCCCTTGAAGGCTTACCCCCCCAAAAAATCCACTGTTCCGTACTTGTGGAAGAGGCGGTTAAAGAGGCGGTAAATGATTATCTTAAGAAACGAGATTAGGAATTATTTTTCAGCGCACAGCGCACAATGCACAGCGCACAATGAAGGATTCTAAATCTCATATTAGTTAATTAATCCATAATTCGTACTTCGTACCTAAATAAATATTTCCACCATTGTGCGCTGTGCGCTGTGCATTGTGCGCTGTAGTTACTTCTTATTAATAAGCCTCTCAATCTCGTCCCTAAGCGTATTTATATCTTTAAATTGCCTGTGAACGGAAGCAAAGCGCACATAAGAAACTTCGTCAAGATTCTTTAGCCGTTCCATAATCATATTGCCGATTTTTTTGGATTCTATTTCTTGCACAAGAGAATTGTGGATTTCTTTTTCAATTTCTGCCACCACCAAATCAATGTCGCGTGCGCTTACTTGGCGTTTTTCAGTTGCTTTCATTATGCCGAGTTTGATTTTTCTTGCGTCAAAGGCTTGGCGGACACCGTTTGATTTTATAACCAAAATGGGTAAGGCTTCCACGGTTTCGTAAGTGGTGAACCGCTTTAAGCATTCCTGCGCCGTGCATTCGCGCCTACGGCGGACTGCTTTGCTATCCTCGCTTAAGCGGGAATCAATTACTCGTGTGTCATTAAAATTACAAAAAGGGCATTTCATGTGAACATTTTACCAAAAAATGCGGAAATAGTCAAGTTTTTAAAATTTCGTAAAAATTACCATTCTTACTTGCGTTGTGCGCTGTACCTTTCAACTGTGGATATGGTATACTTAGCATGAGTTAGCCAAACGGTCGCGCCGAAAGGCGAGGAAAGTCCGTGCATCGTAGGGCAGAGTGGCAGGTAACTCCTGCCGAGGGCAACCTCAGGGAAAGTGCAACAGAAAATTACCGCCTAAGTTTTTTAGGCAAGGGTGAAAAGGTAGGGTAAGAGCCTACCGGCAGTTTGGCAACGAACATGGCCGTGCAAACCCCACTTGATGCAAGAGAAAGGGCTTATGGGTTGCCCGCCCAGCCCGAAAATCGCTTGAGCGGTTAGGTGACTATCCGCCCAGACAGATGACCGTTAAATACAGAACACGGCTTACAGGCTAACTCAAAAAGTGCTACCTTAACGAGATTAAGGTAGCACTTTTTAATTAAGAATTATGAATTCAGAATTAAGAATAGCGGAATCTAACTATCATTATTAAATAAAATCCGTAACTGCCCAGAAGCGGGCAGAATGTGCATAACCGTGGGTGTAACCCACGGCAAAAGCTAAGCATACGCACGACACTCTAACACCCCCACCCCACATGCCACAGGCATGTGGGGTGGGGGTATCTATATATGCACGCCCTATGTACCCCGCGCTACGCTTTCGCTTGCACGAGGTTATGCATATTTCACCCCTATGGGGTTCTATTCGGAACTAATCCATAATTCTGCATTCTTAATTCCGAATTCTGAATTAAAAAGTTATAATAACCGTATTGCTAAAATATAATAATCATAAAGGTTCACGGCAAAAATGCAGGGCATAGATTACACATTTTGTGAATTAAGGGAAAAAGAGGTTGTAAACATGGCAGACGGGCGACAGCTTGGGCGCATTGTTGACCTTGGCATTCACTGTAGCGGGCGCATTGTGGGCATAATCGTCCCAGGGGAACGCAGGTTTTTTAAAAACATTGTGGGCGGTGAAAGCATTTACATTCCGTGGAATTGCGTAATAAAAATCGGGGACGATGTTATCTTAGTGGATTTGCCCGCAATAAGCAGTTGCCACCCCTCACCCCCAGTTCCGCCTGTTCCCCATGCGCGTTAGCATAACGCGAATGTTCGTTTAGGCTTTCACTTTTCACTTTTCTTTCCGTTATTTGTAAAACCCACTTGTCGGTTATAGCCGACAAGTTTAAGCGTTTTTGTCGGCTGTAACCGACAAGATTAGATGGTACGCAACAAATTTCCACAAAAAGTACAATAACTGTTCCACAAAAAGTACATTAGATTTCCCACAAAAAGTGCATTTTGCTTGACATGCTATCTAAACTTGTATCCAAAATAAGGTTGATAGTGATATTACAATTGCCAAAGAAGCAATAAAACAAACCGCCCCTATTGCTTTGTTATTATCCGTAGCCCCAAGCACAAACAGTAAAAATCCGATCACTATTGCGTACAAAAGCAAGCCGACAAAACAAGCTATGCTTTCCGAGAAAGCAGTCTTCGCAAACCACATTACGAATGCCCACGGTAGCATAAGACAAATTGAACCAACAAAGATAATGACCTTAAATACACCCTCAATACCCCCAACTGATGCGGTTGCCATAAGTAAAATACCAAGACCAAAAAAGATAGCTGGTATCCACCATGACAGCCTTGACCCGTTAAAATGTATACCCCACCATTGTGTCATGGCGTATATGAGGAAAATAATAGTCGCGCACAAAACTATGCTTATAAACGCACGAATGATCCCACCCAAGATTTTAAAACCTCCGTTTTTTCTATTGCATCAAACTGGGCTATTTATTCTCTGCTAACATAGTTACTTTAGCACCCATTGATTAAATGAATAGGTATTCGTCCCCGTAGCATCAAACCTCAGATTTGTGACACCCAGAAGGGCGCCATTCATACGCACCGAACCAGAGGTTCCGCCTTTAGGGATAACGACCGACCTTCTGGTGGTTCCTCCGCCCTTATAGGCGAAACTTATCGCGAAAGACATATCTTCCTCAAGTGGGCGTGTTGTTTTGACTGTAATTGTTGTGCTACCTGGCCATCCACCCGAGTTTGTCACGGTTGCCATAACTGTTTCTTCAACAAGTTGCTTTGGTGGTGGTGGTGGTTCACAAGCTGTCACCGAAAATATCAGCATCATGCCCATAAGAGAAATGAATATTATTCTGAAAAGTTTGCTTTTCTTCGTGTTTATCTGTTTATTCATGATTGTCTCCTTCTGCCTTTTTTGCATCTTTTCCCTTCGCAAGAGGGGTGTTTAGCTAAGCGTTATTTATTAAAATGGGTTATAATGCTGTACGCGTTTACTTTATATAGTAATCCTTATTTTAAAGTGTCCGCGTCCTTGCAACGGTACATACCTGTTTGCAATGCAGATTGCCTCTTGGTGATTGAAGCGGTTGCATTAGCGACATCGTACCCAAATTTTATTCCACGCGATTTGAAGAACTCTTTGAACTTCTTTTTCATTGCCTTTTTTGAATACTCTTTCTCTTTTGGAAATCCTGCTTTCGGCGACATATTTAACATGTTATACTGCTTGAAAACTTGATCCAATTCACCAATTTCTCTCGCTACATCCATACAGCGGTTTGCTTCCATATTAGCTTGCTCTTTAGTCATCTCCGCATTGTCTTTTGTTGACGAAGCAATGAATTGTTTCGCTTTTTGCATGATGCCGTCCGCCTTGTCCAACATGGAAAACATATTTGTCAGGGTTATTCGGTTTTGTTCTTTTGCTTGATTTAAAATTTCTCTTAAACTCATTTTCTTTCTCCTTTTTTTGTTTTTCTTTTAGTTCATCAAACCCTGTGCCAAAGAAACGCCAAACAAGTGCCAAACAAGTGCCAAATTAACGCCAGATATGTGCCAAATTAGTGCCAAAAGCGGAAAATCTGAATTAAATTTTAATATGCTTTTAAAATAGCGAAATATGGCAGTTGCCGATACGGGGTGTTGTGTGATACAATATTAGTATGAATTCCGCAGTTAAGCGTGCTTTAGTGCTTATATCTGTTCTGTTGCTGTTTGTGTCTGCAATGGTTCTTTATTCGTGTGTGAACGGCGGGGGGCTTTCTGAGGGGGCAATTCCGGGGATGAACACATTTAAGGCAAGGCGCATGGCGGGGGCAGTGCCGAATGATAACGAACTTCTTGCAATTACCACAAACACTGAGGACGGAATTGAGATTGCTGAGGAACTTTTGCTACTTATTAACATTTATAACACGGCGCAGTGCGATATTTTATCTTTCCGAATCAATAACAACCTTTATAGTTACGAAAGCGGTGATTTCATTTTAAGCCCCAACAAAACCGCTATTGAGGCAAATTACCGCCCCGATTCTGTGGAAAGCGGTGAGTTTAAAATTAAAATTTCACATTTGAGATATAGGAAAGACGGTATCACCCGAACGATAAGCGAACTTGCCAATAACACAATTACTATAAGAATTAAACCTATTTTTAAGTTTTCTGTGGTTATTCCTGCCGAAAACACCCTTTTTGAGGAAGATTATATAACGCCTCAAGCCACGGTGGAATTTATGAAGCCTATAGCTTTGCACCTTCATGAGGATTCGCAAATGAATTTTTCGCAGGGGATTTACATAAACGGCGAATTAGTGCCTGTGTGCAAGCCTAACTATTCGTTTAGAGGTTGGTTTACCGAAAAGGGCGGAAACGGCAGGCGCGTTACCCGCAATGATTCCTTTGATTTTTATAGCGACATAACCGTGTATGCCCACCATGAACCGTTTTTTTCGTATGTTCCTTATGAATCTAAATATAGCATTGGTGAGGACGGCGAACCTCTTAAAGGCGTGGCGATAAAATCGCTTGAACCTGCGGGCAAAGAAAATGTTACCCCAATAAATCTTCAAAGCGAAATCCACGGAATGCCAGTGCTTGCCGTGCTTAAAGGTTCAATGAACGGGCTTTCAACCTTGGAAATCAATCTGCCTTCGGGGATTGAAATTATTGAAGAATCCGTGTTTGAGGGAATGAATGTGAGGGTGGCACTTGCGGGGCTTTTCAACCTTAAAGTGATTGAAGCCAAGGCTTTTAAAAATTCCACAGGACAGAACAGGACTTCGGCTTACGCGCTTGCCCCAAATCTTGAGTACATTGGCACAGAGGCATTTTTCGGCTGTTCGTGGCACTCAACCACGAATGTGGGAAATAACGGGGACGGCAGGCTGATAATTCCTGCAAGCGTGAAAGAAATCGGCTTTTCCGCTTTCAAAAATTCGGGCTTTAAAGAGGTTTATTTTGATAATGAAATAAGCCTTGAGGCAATGGGCGCAGAGGCTTTTGCAGGCAGTGAAAACCTTGAATTGGTGCGCTTTTCCGCAATTATTCCCTTTAATTACACTGCGCCCAGTAGCACTTATGTGGAAGCCCCCACGCGGATTGGCGGTGTTCAAGAGATTTCTAACAATGCTTTCAGAGGTTGCTTTAATCTTCGCGTTATTAACCTTAGTGAGGGGATAACCCGAATCGGAAACAACGCATTTCATGCCGATAGCACCCATAATTTCGCTATAACAAGCCTTGTTTTGCCGTCTACGCTTGAACATATCGGCAATCAAGCCTTTTATAATCTAAGATCGCTTACCTCAATTTCATTCAGGACGGACTCAAGCGCAGGCGAGCAAAAACTTAACCATATCGGCGATTATTCGTTCGGTTTTACCTCAACGGAATATGTGCGGTTTAGATTCTTGGGTGAGGCGCATTACGGAAAATCACCTTTTTTCGGCAATAGCGAAATAAGGGCAATTGAATTTGACACCGAAATTGCACCAACCTTTGACGGTGCAGGATTTCAGCTTACCGAACTCAATTATCTAAAAATCCTTGTGCCGAATGCCTTAGCTGTGCAAAGGTTTAGAGATTCTTTTAAAGTCGGCAGTATTTCGCTAAACATTTATGATAAATTTAAGCAACAATTTGTGGATAATTCAAATACCCTGCGTTTCGGCTATGAGGAAATGGACGCAGGCGAAGTCCGCCTAACCTATGTGGTTAAAAATTATCTTGGTTCGCACCCGAATTCGGTTGAAAAGAACATAAATATCAGTTCGCTAACAGCCGTTTGGGTGGGCGGTGTTCAATTTACCGTGAGGGCGATAGGCAGATACTTTGCAAGCGAAAACATTGAAAGCATTTCTCTTCCCGCGACTGTTGAAATTATAGACGATAACGCATTTACAAAGTGCATAATGCTTAAAAGTGTGAATTTTACCTCTCTTATTAACCTAAAAAGCATAGGTTCGCACGCGTTTTCCGAAACTGCCTTGGAAAGTTTTACTTCGTCAAATTCGTTGGAAGAAATCAAAAATAACGCATTTTTCAGGTGTTATGAGTTAAAAAATGTGTCAATAATCCGCGGTAGGGCAGTTGTTGTGGTGGGCGGAAGTATAGACGGAAATGAAACGCTTGGCATATCCGTGGGCATTGAGGCGTTTGCGTACAGCGGAATTGAAAATTTAAGGCTTGGCAAAAATGTTAGAGTGCTTGCCAGTGGCGCATTTGCCTATTGCACCGCGATTAGTGAAATTTTTATAGATAGAATCACACCGCCTGTGCAACCGAATAATGCGTCCTTGCGCCCCTTTCAATCCTGCAAGGCAGACGATAAAAGCCTAATAATTTATGTTTCAAATGAACACGCGAATTCCGTGGCACTCTTTGAAACGGCAGATCGTTGGAATACTTATTCCTATCAAGCAAGAGAAATTAACTTTGTTTACAATTAAGGAATCACCGAACAAATGCCGTAAAATACGGCAAATCTGTAGCTATAGCAACAGAATTACGCATTTATTCCGCTTAATGCGCACAAATAACAGCGCAATTACTTTTTCACGGCTTTTTAGCGTGATTTAAGAAAATATCACCGAACGCTTCATAAAAAATCAATATTTTCCTGTTGAAACGCGCGCCCGTATAGTATATAATATATAGGTAATGAAAAAATTTGCCCCAAAATTGCTTATTTTAATTATCTTCGCACTCTTATGCGTTGCGCTTGTGGCGTGTGCAGACGCTTACGGCGGTGCGGAAGTCGTGCGCATTCAAGTTGAAAGTTTTGAACACACGGAATATTATCAGAACAAAACCCAGTTAAATCTTGAGGGCGCAAGGCTTCGCATTACTTATTCGGATAATACCTTCGGCTTTTTGGATTTAGATCACCAAGGCGTTTCGGTTTCGGGGTTTGATAATAGCGTTTCGGGTACTAACACAATCACGATTACCTATCAAAAACGCAGTACAACCGTTGATTTAACGATTATTCCGCTTGTTCTTAATTATATAGGGCTTGGAAATGTGGCAGAAAAGCGGGCAGTTATTAACGAAACTTACATAACGGACGAAAACGGTGAATTTTTAATAGACACAACAAATGTAATTTTTAACGGAAATTACACTATTTTCACACAAAAAGGCGTTTTCCCTGACTTTTCGGGGCATCGGCTACTGCTTTTTTATAATGACGGCGGTGCGCCTGCCGAAGTTGATATAGATGCAGGCATGATTTTTGGAATATCCGCAGGTGCGGATTCGGGCAAGCACGCGGTTGAGCTAAGGCACGCGGATTTTGTGTGCAACTTTTGGGTGGATGTAGAGGATTTAACCCCTGCAAGGATTTCCGTGCAAATGAACGAACGCCCCACGCTTAATGAATATTTCGTTACGCAGGAATTTAACCCTGCGGGCATGGTTTTAACCATAATTTATAACAACGAATCCACTTCAAAAATCCCTTATACGGCGGAAAATGCGGAACTTTTTGATTTTTCTAACATAAATTTCACCGAAGCAAACAATAATTGGGGTGTTTCGGTGAAATATTTCGGGCATGGTTGCGGTGAACTTGAGCCTGCGGAATTTTTAGTATTGGTAAAAATCCCTCAGGTTGTGGAATTTTTGCTTGATTATGATTGCCCCGAAACTGGGGCGCGAATAAACGGGCGTCCCTTTTCTAAAGAGGATCAATATAAAGAACTTGGCACGAACAACACGCTTACAACCCCGCGCGTTCCCGTAAGCGCGCTAATAAGAGGGCTTCAAATTGATTGGGATAGCGGAAGTGCTTTAGTAAAATATCAGTACGGCGCGCCCGAAGTGGTAAGGCTTTCAAATCCTTCTGTGCGCGGTTATCTTAATTACGGAATTGAAATTGTGGACACAACCGAAATCGGCACAACCCAGCTTGAGCTTTATTTTGGAAGTGCCTCAGCTGTGAAAGCGTTGCTTTCAATAACTGTGATTAGCGAAACGGCGCAAAAAATCATTCTTGGGGATACGGATAGCCTTGTGTACAGCAATCCTTTGCTACTAGAAAAGCGCACCTACTATGAAGGCGATATTTTAGATCCGTTCCGTTCAAAATTTAATGTTCAATTTAATAACGGCGAATGCCTGTTTTTCTTAACCACAAGCGAAGGCGTTTCGTTCAGGCGCGAGAGTGCTTTGGTAAGCGCATGGGATTATGTGGATTCCTCTATGGTTGATTCGCAAGCACTTGTTGTGGCTTACGAAAACGGCGGAAATTACGCGTTGCAGATTAGCTATTCGGGTATTGTGTCAACCCAAGTTGAACTCAAGGTTGAGAGGCTTTTCGCCACGAAAATTGACTTTGAAGAACCCTCAAAAAACCGCTATCTTGCAGGCAGAACCGCAAGCGATATTGATTTAACGCACGCGGTAATCGGCGTGTCTTTCAACAGCGGTGCATTCGCCGTTTTAAGCACAAATGATCCAAGGCTTAGCCTTTCAATATGGCAGGGCGGTAGTGAGGTTTCTGCCTTTAGCACAGCAGGCGAATCGTACAAGGTGAGGATAAATTTCTTAAGCCTGTATGTTGAATATGAGGTTACTGCCACGGATTTAGAAGTTGATAAATTAACCCTTTTAAATGTCCCCACGGATTTTAGATTCACCACGGTTCAATGCTTTATTGATAGCCTTTCGGGTTTAAATTTTGAGGTGGTTTATAGCAATTTCACCGTGGAAATTACCCAAGTAACCGAAGCCGATATTTTTAGATTCAACGGCACAAAAACAGGGGTGCAGGATATTCTGCTAAGATTTGGGGGCGCAGTTGTGGTGTACACAGTTAACATAACGGGCAGGTTTGAAACCGCACTCACGCTTATCCGCGCGCCTCATAAAACCGCGTACACAGTTCTTCCCGAAAGCAGTTTTGGCATTAGCGATATTGATTTAGACGGCATTGTTATCTCAAGGGCGTTTAATGACGGTTCGCATTCGCAAGTTCATAATTTCGCAATAGGAAATTGGGAATTTTCCTTAATAGATAGCTTACTTGAAAATGTAAAAACATATGTAATTAGGCTAACAAATCAGTTTTATTCATATGAAATCTCGTTTGATATCTTGCTGATTAGCGCAGAAGTTACGCGCATAGAATTTGATAGCGATCAGCTTGACGGCGGAAAACTAAGCGTTGCGCCAAAGGCAGATATTAACCTTTTGGGGCTTAATTTAGTGCTTACGGTTTTCTATAAGGAAAGCGCGGGCGGTGCGGAATTATCTCAAGATATTCCCTTGTTGCGCGCATATATTTGGTTTGATCCTAACTCTGATACCGCAGAATCCGAAAGAGAAGTTAATATTCGCTATGCAGGATTTATTGCAAAGATTACAATTTTCGTTAACCAAGCGCGGATTTTAGACAGGATAGAAATTCACGAAACCCCCGATTTCTTGCATTACCCCGAACTGTTAAACCCCAGCTTTAAAGGCGGTGTTATCAAGAGGATTTATGCTAACGGTGATATTGATTATTTGCCCATGTCAGACGCATCGGTAACTCTTTCCGTGTACAATCCTTATATCCTTAATGCGCCCCATTTGCTTAATTCGGAAGCGCAAACAATCACGGTTACTCACGGCGGAAAAACCGCGAATTTTGAAATGTTTACCCACAAGAAATTTGCAATAGATAGCGACTTCGCGCTTTACGCAGAGCTAACAAATATGCAATCAATTTATGGTGATTTCGGCATTCCTGAGTTTAGCTTCAAAAGCATTTACGCTAACTTTAAATTCCCCGAAGCCGTAATAGAATTTTTGGATACAGACGGGGCTTGGAAAGTAATCAATATCACTAACGGCGTGTTCCCGATTTTGCCCGCAAGCTATGATTTATTGGTTCGCATAATCGGCAATGATTACTATGAATCCGTGGTTATTGAAAGTGCCACATTGGTTCAAAAATTTATCGTTCTACCGCGCCCGATAACCGTTGTTGCGCATGATAAGAACCAAATTTACAATATGGCTTCTGTGGATTTAACTTGGTATATTGAGGGCGGGGATAGCGAAATTATCACGGTAAACGGCGTAAAAGACGCTATCAGTTTCAGGATTTTCAGGGAAGATAACACCAACCTTAATGTTAAGTATGTTGAAGAATCAGACGGTTCAATCACGGTTCTTGGCTACGCAATCGGTTTTGAGCTTTCGGAAGGGAATAATCAAAACAGCCGTTACGATATTTCGTTTGAATCGGGCAATTATTATATAACGAGGCGTAAAGTTGCAAGAGAATTAAGGTTTTATACTATTAACTTTGAATTAACTAACGGCAATGTGGTTGCAGATGGTTCACCTAAAACCGTTACCGCAAGCTACGCCGATACTTTTGCCACGCTTAACATATCCGCGCAGGACATGGCTTATTACGCGCTTGCTTCCGAAAATAATTGGGTTAAACTTAGCGAACCGCCAAGAACCGTAGGCACTTACAGGGTATCTCTGTCGCCCAATTACGAAATTAACCTTACAGACGGCGGTGCAGAATTTTATCAATTCAATATTGTAAGCGGATAGGGGACAATTATAATGCGTGAAATTTACGAAAGAAGCAAAATAGCGGAAACGCACGAAAGTCGCTTACAGCAAGTGGCAAAAGAGATATTTGGCAAAAAGAAAGATATTAACTTCGTAATCATAGATGACGAAATCCCTTACATAGCAGGGCTTGCCGAAACCGAGAGGTTTATCCCCGCAGTTCTAAACGATGTGGCAAAAATGGCAGGGCTTAAGATTTATATTGAAAACAATTCCCCCAAAGAGTTTATTAAAGCACTAAGATTTTCGCGTGCGGTAGTCGTTCGTGAGGTTGGTGCTGTGTTTATCGGCAAAACGCAGTTTGACGCGGAATTGGTTGCCGAAGTTACCGAAAAAGGCGCAAAAGCCTATGTAGAAGCCACAATTCTTGGTGGCGCACGGCGCATATCGCGCTTTGACGCATTGCGAATGAGGCGGTGAATTCTGTAGCTATAGCTACGGAATAATGCAGAATTCAGAATTCAGAATTCATGGATAAATCCGTAACTGCCCCGAAGCGGGCAGGATTTGCATAACCGTGGGTGCAACCCACGGCACAGGCGACAAAGCTACCAGCCACACCAACCACCTCTAAAAACCGTACAACTGTACGGTTTTTTGTGCAGAGAGAGAGAGTCCTTTTTAACAGTTCCGTTTACTGCACATTTTTGGCAAAAAATGTGCAGTAAACCAAAAGTCTTTGGTTGTTTTTGGAAATTGTATTGACGGATTTGTAAATTTATGTCAACATTAGTATATATAATAATGCGCATA
>Ga0123356_10000092_pt1 | contig 95159 bp, 60 predicted proteins | sample TergutEmb28metaG_2_FD_92546 | JGI IMG/M metagenome (GOLD analysis project Ga0123356, IMG submission 92546) | Embiratermes neotenicus P3 segment gut microbial communities from Petit-Saut dam, French Guiana - Emb289 P3 | ecosystem: Host-associated > Arthropoda: Insects > Digestive system > Gut ...
CTTCCCCGGGATACCCGACGATGATCAAGGCTATCTGAAGGGGGCGCTGCAGGAGGAAATGTCTCACTACCTGCTCGAACAATCGGTTACCAAACAATCCATTCCGGTCAACTCTTTCTTCTTCCCCGCCAACATGTTCTTCGACACCCAGACGACCCTCAATACCCTGGTGACCCTCGAAGACGCATTCATCGCGGCCTATCTGGTGGGCGTCAGGAACTTCAGCACAGCCGACCTGCGGGTCACGGCCGCCCGCATCATGGGAATTGAAAGCGACCACCGGACCCTGGCGCGTGTCATCGGACCGGACGTTGCCCCGCGGAACGGCGGACCGATTGCGAAAATCACCGGCATTCAGGGAGTGGCGGAAAGCGTAGCTCCTCCCAACAACAACGGATATGAGAGAACCTTGTGCTGGTCGAAGATCGAGCAGGCCGTACAGGCCCTGATGCCCTTCGTGGACAAGAATGCAGCCCAGGCGGCTGGGTTCGATACGTCCAAGTCGTATCCGTTCGAACCTTTTAATCCTGTTCTGCCCTCTCCTCTCGGAGAGTTCATCTCCTTCAAGGGGTGCTGAACAAAGCGCACGACTTTGCCCATGGACGTGTCGACAGGATCACGGGATCTTGCGGTGACTCCGTGACCCTGTCCGACACAATGACCAAAACGTTTCACAAGCTACGCTCGAGGAGGACGCCATGTTTGAAGGACTGTTTCAGCCCATGCATCTCATCGTGATTTTCGGTATCGCTTTCCTGGTGTTAGGCCCAAGGAAATTGCCGGAACTGGGAAAAGGTCTTGGAGAAAGCATTCGAGGATTCAAGGCCGCCATGAGCACACACGAGCAAGCACAGGACTAGTTTCGATCTATGGTGCCCCTGAGCTGTCCCGGAGGCCGGACCGAGCGGCAGGGCGGCTCTCGACTCCAGGTCCACTTTTTTTGCCGTGGCAGGCAAAACCAAGAGCCCGGTTTGCCTGCCGCAGCTCCCCGCCGAACCAAACCCTGCCCCTGATGTGGCCACCAAGAACGCACGGGCGTAGAGCTCGAAATGGATGGATCGGTTCGGACTTCCGCGGAGGCGATTCTTACTTCACTTCGTTATGTCCTCGTCGAAAACAGGAGCCAGCGGAAGTGTGTAGGGACCGCGGAACACTGTTTTGTCCTGAAGCGAGGCAGGGGCAGCTATCTCGCGAGCGCCCTGCGGATCATGGATTTGTACGACTTTCAGATTGGGGTAAAAGACCCAGACGGCCTTTGCGCCGGCATCAAGATATTGATGGACTTTTGTAGCATGTCCTCGGCCAAGTTGCTCTCCGACACGACCTCGATGGCGAGGTCAGGCACTCCCTCGATAGGTGACTTGTCCACATTCATCCGTCTCAGCGGCTCGGTTGCGACGAAGGCGACGTCCGGGTGGCGGACGATATCGGGGCCAAGCCGGAAATCGTTCTCGACGGTCACGTGCCCGAGCTGGTGGGCACGAACAAAGTCCTGCAAATGACGGGCGATGCGAAAACGGATCGCGTTATGACGAAACGTGGGCGAAGGTTTCACGATTAGCTCTCCCCTGTCTAGTTCAAAGCGCTTTCCAGGTTCTTCCGGGACTTGGAGAAACTCTTCCCAAGTCAGCTTGGTTGTCGCGCCCATCGAGCGGCCCTCCAGTTTGTCGTCTCTCTCATTGTAATGAGTGGGGGAGTGCTTTTTTTACCGACTGTTCCAATGAGCGGGCACGCCTGTCTAGAGTTCACCTTTGCCGACAGAACGGTTGGCGGCTCGACAAACGAATCTGCATTTGTCTCGCCAACCAAGTAGTTCGACTGCAGTGACAGGACTGGAAGCGCTTCTCTCGGGCTGTCAGTAGCCTTCGGCTCCAATCAGCGGCACGAAGCGGCAGCCTTCTATGACTTCGACGCTGAAACTACCCTCCTGCCTGCGGACGCGCTCCAACTCTTGTGCCTGGGGAGGACCGACGGGGATCACCATTCGCCCGCCTTCGGCAAGCTGCTGAAGCAGGCTCTCGGGAATCGACGGCGCCGCCGCCGAAACCAGGATACCGTCGTAGGGGGCAGATTCCGGGAGACCGTGACTTCCGTCACCGACAATGATCTTCGCGTTCCTTGCGCCCAACCGGGCGAGAATGGTTGCAGCCCTCTCGGCCAGCGAGCGATGGCGCTCAATGGAGTACACCCCCTGCGCGAGTTGCGCGACGAGCGCCGTCTGGTATCCCGAACCCGTGCCGATTTCGAGTACTTTCTCCGGGCCTTTCAGCTCGAGCGATTCGAGCGACAAAGCGACAATGAAGGGCTGCGAGATGGTCTGCCCGTGGCCGATGGGAACGGGGTGGTCGCCGTAGGCCCGGGACCTCAACTCTTCGGGAACGAACTCGTGCCGGGGAACACCGAGCATCGCCGCGAGCACCCGCTCGTCGCGGATGCCGCGATTCCTCAGCTGCGCATCCACCATCCGGCGGCGTTCTTCGAGGTAATGCTTCTCGTTGGCGGTTTCAGAAAGCGGCATCAGCGCGATTGGATGCCGTCCGCCTTCTTCGCGTAGAGCCGCCTCAGCGCCTGCGGCGGCGGATCGTGACATCGAAGCTTACCACTCCATTCTGATCGCGAATGGCGACGATCGAGACGTTTCTCGAAAGGTTGTACTCCGCGCGAATCACCTGCTGCGAGGTCTGGGAAACGTCGGTGGTATAGGAGAGCGTCAGGTTTCCTTTCACCTGCTGTTCGATGGTTACCGCCGGGCCGCTCTGGGTCACGGTTGAGGTTTCCGATTCCAGGCCCTGGGGGTCGATCTTGATGCGGCTGTTCCCGAACAGGCGCTGCGTGCGGTTGTTGAGCGTGGCATTGAGAGCGGCCGCCAGCATGGCGTTCGACGCCTGCGCGCTGAAGGCGGACTGGTTGGTTTGCTGAAGCTGCGCGGATTCCTGCGTCGTCTGACCGAAGGCCAGCAGAGCAATGATATCGTTGGTCGGCAGCGGGGGATCGGAGCGGTAATTCACCTTGAGGCCGTTCGGCCGGCTGACGTCGCCCGTGAGCGAGAGGGTGACGTCATAGTCGCGAATTCGAGTAATCGCCTGGAGGTCCAGAAAGGGCGTGGTCACGGCAGGGTTGCTGAAGGTGACGCCGCCCCGCTCCAGCCTGTATTTCGTGCCGTTGAAATACGCCTGGCCCTCAAACACATCCGCCCGACCGAGCAGGATGGGTTTGGCGACGCTGCCCCGCACGCGCAGGTCGGCCGAGCCCTGCAGGCGAACCACGCTGGTCTGCATCTCCAGTTCGGGAACCGTCGACAGGTGAAGATCGAGCCGTATCGTGTTCAACACCGGATCGGTCTGGGGCAACGCTGAAACCTGCGCGCTGCGTTCGAGGTAGGCGCCGAAATCGAAGCCCGGCGTGAAGCCCAGTTTGTTCACCGTGATGTCGCCCGAAAGCAGCGAACCCGCCGAACTGCCGCTCCACCTGAGGTCCGCGTCGGCGGTGGAACTGACTCCCGGCGGGTAGCGCAGGCGCACGGAGTTCGCCCGGGCGTTCAGATCGAAGCCGACCTGCCTGCCGCGCAGCTCCGCGTGCCCGCCGAAAGCGACCGTGCCGCCCCCGACGCGCGCCGCGAGAGATTCAATCGTGGCCTGATTCTGGCTGAAGAGCAGGGTCCCGTGGATGTCGCTGAGAGCGCTTGGCAGGTTGATGTCCGCAATCCCGGCGTTTTCGATCTGTACCCGGCCTTTGAACAAGGGCGCATCGAGCGTGCCGGTTATCCGCCCCCCTCCCTCGACCGTGCCCGAGCTGGTGATATCGGGATCGTAGGTCTCGATGAGCTTGAGGTCCAGCGTTCCCGTGGCCTCAAAGTCCACAGCGCGGTCGCCCGTAAACTGCAGGGAGCCGCCGCCCGCAAGATCGGTGTTCTCGCCAAGAATGTGGAAGGGATCCACTCGCAGGCCTTCCCGGGACAGCGCAAAGCGGATCGGCCCGTCGTTGCGAAGAGCTGTCTTTGCCGCCTCGGTATGGAACGAGCTGAGACTACCCTTCAGCAGGAAGTCTCGGGGGCTTTTGAAGGGTCCGTCGAGCGAGAGAGCGCCGGCCATGACGGAATTTCCGAGCACCTGGCCGGGAACATAGGCGCTCAAAAGCGAACCCGCGTTCAAGCCTGAAAAATCAAATGTAACGTGAGCGGGCCACTGATCGCGAACGAGCGCACTTCCCTCGATCCTGATTTCTCCGCCCTTGAGATTGGAGTGGCCCGACAGCTTGACGCGATCGCCCTCGGTTGCGGCATGAAGAAGAAGGTCTCCTTCCCCCTGATCGTTCAGGGTGAGATGGCGAATCGCAAGATCGGCGTTGACTTGAGGCGCCGAACTCGAGCCCGAGGCTTCGGCGTTGAACTCGAGCTTCCCGCCGATCCTGACCGGCGAATCGAGCAGGGGCGCTATCTCCGCCAGGCTGAAATTGGCGCCGCGCAGTTCCGCCTGCAAGGCCCTTGACTCGAGGTCGTAGCGGCCGTTGCCCGTGATGCGCGCCTCCGAGCGCGACACTTGAAAGTTTCGAGCCTCGATCTGGGATCCCCGCAGTCGAACGGAAGCCGCCATCGAGTCGAACGGCAGGCCTTCGATGGCGCCATGGGTCAAGCTGAAATTTCCCTCCCCCTCGGCGCGCCCGTCTACACCCGCCATGCGAAATTCGCCCGAGGCCCTGCCCGAAACCGGATGGTCGTATCCGGCGAAGCGGGCGAGGTCCCCGGCGTTTGCGTTCTCAAGGCGCAGCTGGAAGCGGAAATGGCTGTCGGGCGTCAGGTTCCAGTCGGACAATCCGGTATTTCCGCGGATTTGGACCGAGGAGCGGCCGCGCCGCGCGACGGCGCGCTCGAGCGAAAAACTGGAGGGCGATGCGTCGATGTCGCCGGCGAAGGAAGCCCAGTGGAGCGACCGCTCCCTTTCGGGCGCGCGGGCTCGAACGATGGTATGGAAGTCCTCAAGCTCGACCCTGCCCGCGAGTCCGAGATCCCGGGGACTGCCGCCTGCGGTTCCGTTGAACTCGGCCCGCCCGTGTACGACGACCGGCGCACCCTGCGGAAAGAGATAGGAGAGGACCGGCTGCCATTCCTGGACATTCGTGGTCCGAAACGAGATGTGCGCGCGGCTCGCGAGCGAGCCCGAGGCGTGGATTTCCGTTGCCGGAGTGTCGGCCGACAACTGGGAGATTTCGAGGTTGCCGGTGGGACGATCGTAGGCGGCCGCGGCCCGCGCCTCGAGCGGGATTTCGCCCTTCTGGGGCCGCGCCGGGGGGAAAACCTCCACCCTGGTCGCCGCCTCGAGATCGTCGAAAGACCGGCGCCAGCGAAGCTCGGCGCTTGCTGCAACGTCGCCCGCCAGTCGCAGCCGATTCACCGGGCCGAAACCGGAGCCGAGCCCCGAGAGGATCTGGGCAAGCGACAGGTTTCTGGTCTTGATCCGTACCGTTCCCTCCTGTTCGTGATTTTTCGCCGCTCTTGGCGCCGCCTGCCAGTTCAGAATCTCGCCCTCGGCGGAAAAACTTCCGCCCAGGCCCTTTCCTTCCGTCTGGGAAAAGGAAACGCGGCGCGGGTCGACGGAGTATTTACCTTGGGCGGAGAGATCGCGGCCGGAGAACCTTTCATCCTTCCATGCGATATCACGGGCGTCGAACGATCCCGACAAAGCGAAATCCCCTCGCGACCAGTGGCCATCGCCGGCGAGGTGAAGAACCCCGTGATGGACCGTTCGCCCGCGCAGGACCGATTCGAACTCGGCGAGATCAAGCTGGAGCTCATACTTCCCGTTTACCGCCAGGCTGGGAAAATCCACGTGAACGTCGCGGGCCTCGAGCCGGCTGCGTCCGGATATGGCTTCGAGAGAGTGGACCTCGACGCCGCGCCGGTCGAGACGGAAACTCGACCGTGCCGCCCAGGCCGCGGGACGGAATCCCTCATACCGGCTTTCCGCCCGCCCCACCGCGAGCGTTCCGAAGTAGCCGAGATGCAGATAGGAATAGTTCAGACTGGCCGAGACGTCGTTCGAGGTGAAATCGAGCGGGATCCGCTGGTCTTGCCAGAGAAGCTCGCCCCGCCTTATATCGAGCCGCCGCGCCGAGAGCGAAAACAACCGTTCAAAATCGGAGGAAGCTTTGCCGGCCGGTTCCGGCTGGTTCGTCCCTCCATCGGGATAGAAAACGACATGAATAACGGGACGGTCAAGAACCAGCGAGCCGAAGCCGAGGCTCCCGCCGAGCGCCCGCGAGAGACTGATCGTCGCCGCCAGGTTGTCCACATGCACGTAAGGCGGTTCCGAAGGAGCTTCCCTGCCGTGAATGGTGAGACCGCTTATGTCAACATGCATCCGGAGCGGGTCAGCGCGGAATCCGCCGAGTTCCACCCTCCCGCCCGTGGCGCGTTCGATTTCAGCGACCAGGCGCCGGCGGGCAAATTGCTGGAAGGCCGCACTTGAGAGAAACCAGAGTCCGCAGCCAAGAGCGAGCATGAGGACGAGGAGAACAACAAAAACCGATAGACCCAGCTTTCTCCAGAGCCTGCGCCCGGATTTCATTCCGTCCCCGCCTGGGACGGGGTTTGAAAATTGGCCGGGATATTGGCCGCGTCGCGAGCGCCGTCGGCCTGAGCAATGTGGATCCGGGCCTGTCGGCGAAGCGTGGCAAGCCAGGAGTCGAGCATCTGATTGATTTTGCCCTGGACCAGAATTTCGCGGATTTTGCCGGTTGCTGCGGCGAGACCTTCGGGATCGCCTGGCTTCAGATTGGGAGCCAGTTGCTCTTTGTAATATTGCTCGATCTCCCCGGGAGTGACCTGGATGGAAGGACGGAAACGGGCGTCGAGGAACGCGAGCTCGCGCAGTTCCCTCGTTACACGCTGCTCGATGGATTTTTCGCTGAGCCCATAGCGCGACAGCAGTTCGTCCCAGGACGCCCGAGGATGGGCGCGAAGAAGGTCCGCCTGCAAGCTGGCCATCTGTTTTTCGATCTCCTCCGCACGGGGCGTCTTGATTTCCGGGCCCATCTGCTCGCCGAGGAGTTCCTGGTCGACGAGGCGGTCAAGCGCCATCGTCGTTTGAGGCGGGGACAAATCGCACTGGGCGGGTCCGCGGCCCGATAGCAGGCACTCGTATCGGAGTTCGTCAGAGACATCGCTGAGCAGAATGGGATGACCGTTGACGGTTGCGGCCACGCGGTCGAGCACTTCGCCGGCGCCTGCAGCGAGCGCCGCCACAACCATTGCGAGAGAAATGCAGATCTGCTTGGCAAGCATCAGAATGTCTGCCCAATACTAAAGTAAACGTTAAAGGGACTCGCCTGCTTGAGTCCTACAAACTGATAGCTCGGAGTGTTCGAAACCTGAATGACGCCGGGAAAGACCGTCGGGTTCAGGTTGTAGCCGAAGTCCAGGCGCACCGGCCCGACCGGAGTCTTATAAAACACGCCGAGGCCGATGGCATGAGAAATATAGTTGTAGTTGCACCGGGACGCATTGGTGCCGCTTGCTCCGATCTGAAACGGGCTATTTTCGGCCTGCGTGCAAAGGCCTCGGTCCTGATGCCAGCGGAGGAGGCTGTCCAGCATATGTTGTCCGTCGGTAAAAACGTTTCCCATGTCCTCAAAAATTGCAAAGCTCAAATTGTCATCGACAAACGGAAGGTTCGGTGGGGGGAGACGCAACTCCAGATTGTTTAGAAACAGCGCCGAACCGCCGGTCGGAAAGCCGGTGATCGGGTCCCGCGGCCCGGCTTGGTTCAACCCAAAACCGCGATGGGAGTTGCCGCCGCCCATGAAAAAGCGCTCGGCCAGAGGGATGAGGGTCCGGTTTGCCGGCGCCTGCTCCCCGGGCTGGGTGATGATGGTGTTGGCGAACGGGTTCTCCAGTCCTATTCGCGTCGAACGGGCGAAGACGAACCGGTGGCCTTTCAGCTTGCCGAAGGGATAGTAGCTGGAGTTTTGGACCAGAATCCGGCTGAAGTCCGCCTGGGAGCCGAAATAGCTCGACGCGACCCCCGCATCGACCGTGTTGTAGCTCCCCCGCGTGGTCTGAAGTTCATTGTCGCGGCGGTCTCGAATATAGTTAAAACCCGGCTCGCCGACGCGCACGGGCAGCGACAGCAGGGGAATCTGCGCCGGGCTGACCCGTATGTCGGTGGCCTTGACCAGCCGATAGTTAAAGCGATAGTTCATTACGCTGACCGGGCCTCCATCGGGCCTCTGGCTGATGAGCTGCTCGGCCTGTACCGAGCCTTCCAGACGTTGCGAGGTGAAGGTCACGACGTCGAGCGTGTGATCGAAAAAACCGGTGAAGGTGAGCTTCCAGTTGGGATTGCCGAACCAGCGAGGCGCGTCGTAGGCGATCAGTGCGCGCTGCTGCAGGCGCCCCACCCGGGATTCGAAGGTAATGATGTGGTCGCGGCCGCCGAAGTTGAGCCGGCTGACGCCGAGTGATGCCAGAGGACTGACTCCGTTGCCGCCGAGCGGAGAACCATTGGCTCCGGGCTGCCCGGTCTGGAACTCGAATCCCGCGCCATAGTTGAAGGTATACCGCTTGGCTTCCTGCACCTGCACCAGCACGTTCTTGCCGGGCTCGATGCCGTTGGGATTCTGTATCGCGATGTCAACCTGGCTGAAAATGCCAAGATCATAGAGCCTCTGTTGAGTCTTGAGCAGATCGCTCTGGCTCAGGGGGTCTCCTGGTTTCATCTCGAGCGCGTGATCGATCACACTGGGCCGGGTGTGCTCCTTTCCCGAGACCAGAACGCGATTCACGTAGACCCGCTCACCCTCCTCGATCTTGAACACCACATCCATGCGGTTGCCGGAGGCCGGGGTGGCCGACGCCTCGAAGGTGGCGTTCGGATATCCGCTGTTGTAGTAGTAATTCAGAATGATGTCGCGGTCGTCGGCGATCCGGGCGTCGGAAAAAGGCTGCCCGGGACCGGTGTACAGGTTCCGGAACGCGGGATTTTCCAGCTGCGTGCTGCCCACGATCTTGAAGGCCCCAACCCGAGTTTGCCGTCCCTCTTCGACGTGAATCAGGACCGCCAGCTGGTTGCTGACGCCTCGATAGTTATCCTGAACCCGGGCGTCGACCCTCGCCTCGGCGAAACCATTGGCCCGATACATGTTTTCGATGTCCCGGGCGTCACTGCGCAGCAGGGCTTCGCTGAAACGGCCATGGGAAACCGCCAGGCTGGCCGGCTGGACGTGGACGAGCGCTCGCAGCTCGGCGTCCCGGAAATACCGGTTCCCGGTAATGTCCACCTTCACCACCTCATGCGGTTCGCCGGGATCGATCCGGTAGGTGACGCTCAAGACGCGCGTCTCGGGATCGGTCTGGCGCTCGAGTTCGACTTTGGCGTCGAAATAACCGCGCGACTGCAAATAGCTGAGCAGGTTGCGGCGGCCTTCATTCAACAGGTCGTCGTCGAGCGCGTGCTCTTCGTAAACCGGAACATTTCTGTGCAAGGCGGCCCCGCTGATTCGAAATCCTTCGGCGTGAATCATCACTTTCGGACCGGCTTCGATGGCGAGCGTATAGTCAACCGCGTTGCGGACGGGGTCATATTCTTTAGCGGCCACCGCCACCTGCGCCAGCCAGCGATCGTGGCTCTGATAGCGCTTGCGAATACGGTCCAGCGCGTCTGCGACCTTCGAGGCGGTCACGACATCGCCGGGATGGAGTCCGGCAATGTCCTGAATCTGCCCGGCCGAGTAGATCCCGCCGCCCTGAATGGAGATGCCGCCTACGCGGGCCGGGTCGCCCGCACGAACATGGAAGGTCACTTCGACTTGCTGGGTTTCGGGAACCCTGCGCTCCACGAAGCTGACGTTTCCGCGATAGTACCCGTTCTCCTCGAGCAGCCCCTGAATGTTTTCGACCGCCGAAGTGACCTTCTCGGGCGTGAACAGCTCGCCCAGCTGCAATTTCGAGGCGTTCACCATCTGCGGCTCGGTCGGGCGGGCGGGCGCGCCTTCTACGCTGACCAGCCCGATGAAGAAATTCGGGGTATTCGGGAACGTGAGTTCGATCCGGCCGTCTCGGGCGCCCTGGCACTCGGCCGCGAGATCGGAGAAGCGTCCGGTCGCAAACAGAATACGCAGGCTTTCCTGCAGCGCTTCCCGGTTGAGCAATTGCCCCTCGCGCACGGGAATGATCCTGCGCAGGGTTTGCTGGTCGGAGGCATCCACGCCGGGAAACCCGATGGTCTCAATGGCGGCGCCAAAGCAGGAAGATTGGCCGAGGGGCCGGGCTTCACCCGCGGCGGGCGCGGCCAGGGAGCCGTTTCCGGGCGCCGGAGCCTGCGGCCATGCCCTCCCCGCGAGCGGCAACGCGGCCAACGCGATCACGGCGACGGCATGGCTGAATCCCCGGTTGGGCAAAAACACTCCTGTTTTGAATTTTGGCTGAAGGCACCGCTTGACGCGTGCGGGGGCGCGAGGGATCGAAGTCTCGCCCCTTCGCCACCTATAATAAATGCGAGGCGGAGAAACCAAGGAGGAAGCGGTGGTTCGGAGCGGATTGCGGCGCCTGTTCCCGGGCCCATAGGTCTTTCGAATGAAACCCGGACTGGAGGAAAGATACTCGCGGCAGGTGCTGTTTCCCCCCCTTGGAGGTCGAGGACAGCAACGCCTGGCCGACTCCCGGGTTGCCATTGTCGGCTGCGGCGCAACCGGATCGGCCCTTGCGTCTTTGTTGGCCCGCTCGGGCGTCGGGTACCTGCGTATCATCGACCGCGACTATGTCGAGCCGAGCAATCTTCAACGGCAGACCCTGTTTGACGAAACCGATGCCGCCGACTCGGTGCCGAAGGCCGTCGCCGCCTCGCGGAATATTCGAAAGTTCAACTCGTCGGTCGCCGCCGAGCCGCACGCAAGCGATCTGGTGCCGCAAAACGTCGAGCGACTGCTTTCCGGCGTCCAGCTCATTCTGGACGGCACCGACAATTTCGAAACCCGGTACCTCGTCAACGATTACGCGGTGAAGAATTCCCTGCCCTGGATCTACCTGGGCGCGGTCGCAAGCCGCGCCCTCACCATGACCATCGTGCCGGGCGAGACGGCTTGTCTGGCGTGCATCTTTCCCGAACCCCCGCGGGGAGCAGGGGAAACCTGCGAGACTGCCGGGATTCTGAATTCGGCGGTAAATTTCGCGGCCTCGATGGCCGCGACCGAGGCTTTAAAGCTTCTCGCCGGCTGCCGGCAGGAACTCCGGCGAACGCTGGCCGCCTACGATCTCTGGACAAATCAATGGACGGAAATCTCCGCCGCCAGGCCGGTCGCTGACTGCCGGACCTGTGTCCAGCGGGAGTTCCCTCATCTTTCAGGCGCCGCCCGCCCGCACATAACCCTCTGCGGAAGAAATTCCGTGCAGATCCATGAGCACGACCGTCCGCTCAATCTTCGAGACCTCGCGAGCCGACTTGAGGCTCACGGCAGCGTGCGCAGGACTGACTTCATCCTGAAATTCTCGAAGGAGCCTTACGAGATGACGCTCTTCCCCGACGGGCGCGCAATCATCAAGGGCACCTCCGACGCCGCGCTTGCCCGCAGCCTCTACGCCCGATACATCGGCAACTGAACCGTGGATCCGCGCACTCTTCTAGGACGCTCCATGTGCCCCCTCAGAACCGCCGCCGTGGCAAAACGGATGTGCTACACTTTACATGACTTTGTGCTACAAATGGCGAGGATCTCATGGCCCAAGTCTCGACTCGCACCAGGGCTGGCAAAACGCGTCCCCAGAAAGCGTCGGCGCGCAAGTTCCGTGACGTACTCATGATCGCGGAGCGGGAAGGCCTGCTCCGTGGCGACAGAACCAAGGTTCTTCGGGGGCGTATGCCAGAAGCCCTGGTGTCGGAGGCCAAGAAACGAACGGGAATCGAATCTGACACCGATCTCATTGAAGTTGCGTTGGCCAACATCGCCGTTGCCGACGACTACGCTGAATGGTTGCTTTCCCGCCGCGGTTCAGTAGATTCCGGGATCCCCCTTGAGTTCTGAATTCAAGGCAAGCCTCAGGCGTATGAAGCCGGAGAAGCGTAACCAACCCCTTCAACGCCGTCCTGATTCGGCGCTCGCGTTTATGGAGACAACTGCGGTCAGGCCTGGCAAGCTACTCTACGACACGACCGTTTACATTGACATCCTTCAAGGTCGTTTCCCAAAAGAAGGTGAGCTGATGTTACGGGCCGTGGACGCATGGCATTCCCCTGTTACTGAGGGGGAATTGGCGGCAGCTTGCGGGTTGCTCGATCCCGATCATTCGCAAACGCGCAAGGTTCTGGAAGAGATCGCTGGTCTCATCGACAGGAGACCTGTTCAGCGGACGGTCATGCCAGACCAAGAGGTTTGGCGAGAATCTGGCATTCTTTCCGGCATCCTTGCCCGGCTCCAAGGCTATGGAAAAGGTGAGCGAAGGCGGATTCTAAATGACGCCTTGCTGTACGTAAGCGCCCGGCGCTCCGGTTGCACAGTTCTGACCAGAAACATCCGCGACTTTGATTTTCTTCAGCAGCTCGACCCAGCAGGCAGTGTCCTCTTTTATCGTGTTTAGAGGGCGTCTGAGGACGCTGCAGTCGGCTATGCGCGCAAACCTACCGTCCGGGGAGTATTTTGCCGCTACCAGGCGTGGGAGGAATCCTCGCGGAACAGTGGCGCAATAGCCGGTCAACTCTCGATTGGCCTGCGCACATCGCGCTCATTTGAGTTCCTGGGCGAGTCCGATGAGAAGCCCTTCCGGCCCGCGGATGTAGCAGAGCCGATACGAGTCCTGATACCGGACTACATCGCCCACCAGCTGTGCGCCCCGCTTGCGAAGCCTGCCAAGCGTCTCGTCGATATCGTCCACGGCGAACATGACGCGGAGGTAACCTAGAGCGTTCACCGGGGCGTTGCGGTGATCCGCGACGACAGGTGGCGCGAGAAAGCGGGAGAGCTCGAGACGGCTGTGGCCATCCGGCGTGCGCATCATCGCAATCTCGACGCGCTGGTCGGCTAGTCCGGTCACACGTCCCGCCCATTCTCCTTCGATCGTGGCCCGCCCTTCGAGCTCAAGGCCGAGCGCTTGAAAGAAATCAATTGTCCCTCCGAGGTCATCGACGACGATTCCTACGTTATCCATTCTCTTGAGCGCCATGCGCCGAATCTACACAAGGTCGCCTCGATGCAGCAAGGGACTTTGCAGCGCCGAAACATGAGCGGGCGGAGTATGGCAAAACGCCCGGGCAGAGGTGGATCGGCGCGGGGCAGGTCAGTACCTGCCGGGCCTGGAATACGTGGGCACCGAACGGGCATGGATTCATGATCCGGATTACTGGCTCAACGCGATCCGTTTTGATTGATCGTTGTGGCGCAGATCGCCATGTAGAACTCATCCCATGTCTCCATGAGGTCTGCCAGGTCCGCCTGCAGGCGATCCCCGGCCGCGTGCGCGGGTGTAGCGCCCGGACCCGCATGGCGGGAGGAACTCAGTTTTGACGCGAGCGTGACAAATCGCTGACAACTGGCCGCTAGACTGAGCTCACATTCTTCCCCGGGAGAGGGGAAGCGCCTCCAATGGCCCTCGACACTGCAGATACCGGGACTCAGGTTGTCATCCTCGGCGCCGGCCCGGCAGGCTTGACGGCGGCCTATGAGTTATCGAATCTGGGGCTGGGGTGTGTGGTCGTCGAGCAGGACTCGGTAGTGGGCGGACTGGCTCGCACCGTTGAGCACAAAGGCTTTCGCTTTGACATCGGCGGTCATCGTTTCTACACCAAGATTTCCCTAGTCGAGCGGATCTGGCGGGACATTCTCGGCGACGATCTGCTTTCGCGCAAGCGCCTTTCGCGTATCTACTACAAATCGAGGTTCTTTCACTATCCGCTCGAGCCGCTCGATGCCTTTCGCGGGCTTGGCCCGGTCGAATCCTTCCGCTGCGGTGTGAGCTTTGTGCGGAGCCGATTATCTCCGCGCAGTCCTGAGGACGATTTCGAGACCTGGGTTTCGAATCGGTTCGGGAGGCGGCTGTTCCGGACGTTCTTCAAGAGCTACACCGAAAAGGTCTGGGGAATGGACTGCCGCGAAATCGCAGCGGAGTGGGCGGCGCAACGTATCCAGGGACTCTCGCTGTGGTCGCTCGTCGGCGACGCCGTGCTTCGAAGATCCAGAAACCCCATCAAGACACTGGTCCGAGAGTTCGAATACCCGCGCCTTGGGCCGGGAATGTTGTGGTCGCGCATGCGTGAAATCGTCGAGCAACGGGGAGCACGGGTGATTCTGAACGCCCCGGTAGAAAGCGTTCAGTTGCGGTCGGGAACGGTGGTGTCCATGCGGGCGGGCGGGAAGACCTACTACGGGCGGCACTTCATCAGCAGCATCCCCATCCGCGAGTTGATTCAGAAGCTCGACCCGCCCGCGGACGAGCCTCTGCAGGCCGCGGCTGCAAAGCTTCGGTATCGCGACTTCATCACGGTCGCGTTGATGGTCCGGGCGAGGAATCTGTTTCCCGACAATTGGATCTATCTGCATGATCCGGCCATAAAAGCCGGGCGGGTGCAGAACTATGGCAACTGGAGTCCGGATATGACCCCGGGCGCGGACCTGTCGTGTCTGGGGGTGGAGTATTTCTCGAACGCGTGCGATGAGATTTGGAAGATGGCGGATGAGGACCTGATTGCCATGGCCAGGCGGGAAATGGCCCAGCTCGGTCTCGTCGACGAACGGGACTTCCTCGATGGCGCGGTGGTGAGAATGCCCAAGGCATACCCTGTTTACGACCGCCGCTATCGAGAGGCCCTCGCCGCCGTGCGCGATTTTCTCGGGAAGGTCTCGAATCTGCAGCTGGTGGGACGGAACGGCATGCATCGTTACAACAATCAGGACCACTCGATGCTCACCGCCATTCTGGCTGCGCGAAACGTCGCCGGTGCGCGCTTCAACCTGTGGGACCTGAGCGTCGACCGCGACTACCTGGAAGCGGGGCCAAAGATCAGCAGCGAAGAACTGGCTGCTCTCGATCAAACCCAGCCCCTGGTTCCAAAAGCAGTCTAGAAAACACCATGACGAAAGCCCGCGCCCTGGCGCTCCTGATGCTCGCGGTTTTTCTGGCTACTTCGTTCCGCCAGGGCTGGATGCGCGGCGGGAGCGATTTTCCCAACTATTACACGGCTGCCGTCCTGGTCGGCCGGCGCGCGCCCTTGCGCGACTACTACGACTGGACCTGGTTTCAGCGCCAGATGGATTTTGCGGGAATTCGGAATCAACTGGGGGGGTATCTTCCACAAACCCCTCTCACCATGCTGCCCATGGTTCCCTTGGCCGGTTTTCGGGTGCAGGTGGCCAAACGCATCTGGCTGGCAATCAACCTGGCGCTGCTTTTATCCACGTTGTGGATGCTTGCGAGGGCGACCGGGATCCGGATCGAGTGGATTGCCATCCTCATGTTTCTCGGTTACGGCTCGCTGCAGTCCAACTTTCGACTGGGGCAGTACTACGTCTTCTTACTGTTTCTGCTGACGCTGGTTTTCTCGGGTCTTGACCGGGGCAAGCCGACGAGGAGCGGTTTTCTCTGCGGATTGGCCTTCGGGCTCAAGCTGTATGGCGGGCCGTTTCTCCTCTATTTCGCCGTCAAGCGCAATTGGAAGGCGGTTGCCGGAATGGCGGCGGCATCGGCTCTAGCCCTGGGAGCGATGATCACACTGTTCGGCTGGGGAGATGTCCACTTCTACGCGACCCAAATCTTGCCACGGTCTCTTGCCGGCGAGGTCATCGATCCTTATGACCCAGGCAATGGAACTCTTACGACGTTCTTGCGGCATTCCCTGGTTCTCGAGCCGGATCTGAATCCGCACCCGCTCGCCAACGCTCCGGCCGCTTTCTTTTTCTTGCGGACCTTCACGATGCTGCTCCTTCTTGGATATACGTTGTTCGCTCTGGCGTCGGAAGGAAGAGAATTTTCCCGTCGCGGTTTTGCCTGGTTCACGATCGCCATCCTGCTGGCGTCATCGAACGCGGCCTCCTATACCTATATTCTTCTGTTGCTGCCGGTGACCGTATTGCTGAAGCAGGCGGGCCCCAAGGAAAGAATCTTTCTTGCCGTCTCTTACGTGGCCCTCAATTTCCCCCTGCCCGCGGGCTCGGAGCGGTTCTTTCCGAAGCTGTGGATTCTGTTCGCGGTCTACTGCGTGGTGGGGCGTTATTTTTGGCCGGCGCTTCAGCCGAAGCTTATCGCCGGAGGAGTCGCGGCGGCCGTGATCCTCGCCTCTGTCGATGCAGAAAAGCACCTGACGCGCTATCGGCTCGAGCCGAACCGGCATTTTCAGCGTTTCGCATTGGACCAGGGAACGTATCTTTCCACCTATCCGATCGTTACGAGCGCGGGACTGTTTTACCAGGCCATGGTCCCAAGCGGGTATGTGCTTCGCTGGTCACACGACGGGCAAATGGAAGAATTTGCCTTCGGGGGCCAGGTCTTTGATCCCGTTGCGCCGTCGTTTGCCGGCCCCGTTTATTTCGAACTGATCAAGGATGGCGCGGCAACCAACATGATGTTTGATCCCCGCACCCGGCGGGCCGTGCCGGCGGTTTCCGCGCCGGCCTTTACTCCGAGTGCGGTCGCGTCGCCGGACGGAAAATGGACAGCTTTTGAATCGACCGGGCCCGGTCCCAAGCAGATCTGGCTGCGTGATTCGGCAAGCGGCCAGTCGAGAGTGGCGGTGGGCGGAGACTGCAATAACTCCGCGCCCGCCTGGGAAACCTCCAATGTCCTGATTTTTGCGAGCGATTGCGGGAGAGGTCTCGGAATGCCGGTTTTGTACCGCGCCACCATCCCTTACTGGTCCGTGCACAAGGAATAGACAGACTCTTCAGAGGCCGGGCCTCCATCCGCGCGGCTGCTCGAGGGCGATCCCCGCGGGTACGACTGCCGCGGCGCGAATTGGCGGCTGCATCCAGCCATAGCTCGCGTGGATCTCTCACCCTCCCTTTGGCCACGAGAGTTTTCCCTATACTCTAAGCTCCCCTGTCAGCCTTGCCAGTAGACGGTCACTAATCTCCTACGTTAAACAGAGTTTGCTGACCAGTGTTGCAGGACTCGTTTAGCGGGATCGCGGGTATCCGGTGGACACCGCGCCGCCTCGCTAATTCTGTAACCCGAGCCTTGGTTTGTTTGCGTGCACCATTCTTGCCCCATAAGGCCAACATTGCCCAGCTGATTCCGCCCCGTGGAGGCCGGCCATGAGACGTTCCTCGCTTGTTTGTTGCGCGCTGATTGTGGGCCTTTCGACCCTGGCGCTGGCTGCTTCGGACGACCCCAACGCGCTCAAGCAGAAGTATTTTGAGAGCGGACAAAAGTATTTTGCCGAAGGCAAATATGCGGAGGCGGCCCTACAGTTTCAGAACGCCATTCAAGTCGACCCCAGATTTGCCGCCGCCCACTATCAGCTGGCACAGACCTATCTCCAGGTGCGGGACGGCCAGCACGCCTATGCCGAGGAGTTGCGAGCGCTCGAGTTGCAGCCGGACAATTACAAAGCCCATGCCGATCTGGCGAACATGCTGGCGGCAGATTACGCCTCGACCTCGAATGCGAGCGATTTAACGATCGCCAGGGAGCAGACCAACCTCTTGCTCCAAAAACAGCCGAACGATCCCGACACTCACCTGACGGTCGCCAATGTGCTGAGCGCGCAGCGCAAATATAAGGAGGCGATCGAGGAAATTCAGAAAGCCATCACGCTCGGCCCGAACCACGGCGATTTCTATCTGGTCCTGGCCCAAGCCGACGCCAAAGCCGGCGACTTCAATGCCGCCGAGGCGAATTACAAGAAGGCGGTCGACCTCAAAGCTACCGGGACCAACCCGCGAATGGCGCTGGCGGAGTTTTATCAGTCCCGCGGCCGCAATCCGGAAGCCGAGCAGGAGATCGAGAAGGTGATCGCCTCCGACCCGAAGAACCTGAACGCCCGCGCCTCGATGGCAAAGCTCTATTGGGCCGAGGACAAAAAACCGCAAGCCGAAGCACTCCTGAATCAGGTCAAGCGCGACTTCCCCGACAATGCGAGCGCCTATCGCATGCCGGCGGACTTCTACTTCGAGGAAGGCGATCTCGACCGCGCGCTTGCCGAGTATGCGTCTCTGCACAACGCGCATGGCGGAGACCTGATGGTTTCCTTGAATTTCATTCGCCTGCTGCTGATGAAGAATCGCGTGGATGAGGCGGACAAGCTGAACGAGGAGCTGTTGCGCTCGGAGGTGAAAGACGACGGGCCGCTCGTCTTTCGCGGCGAGATTCAGTTGCGGCGGGGAAAGGTCGATGAGGCGATCCAGACTCTCCAGTCGGTCATGGTGAGACACCCGGATCTGCAATCGCCCGATGTCGCCGATACGCTCGGACAGGCCTTCTTTCAAAAAGGCGCCAATGAGTCGGCGATCGGCATGTTCCACGAAGCGGTCAGGCTGAGCGACAAGAATCCGACGTACTACTACCATCTCGGGCTGGCTTACGAAAAGACTGGAAAAACCGCGCTGGCGCGGCAGTATTTCGAGCAGGCGTCCAAGATCGACCCCAACTATGGCAAGGACCCGGCGGTGGCCAACGATCTCGCTTACGCATTGCTGGAAACCTACGGGGACCCCGACAGGGCCCTCCAATTGGCGCAGTCGGCGCGGCACGCGATGCCTAAATCGGCGGAGGTGGCCGACACCCTGGGGCTGGCCTTGTATCGAAAAGGCGCCTATCAGTCGGCGATCGACATGTTCGAGGAAGCGATCGAGCTCGGAGCCAGCAATAAACAGGCCGAGAATCCCACGTACCACTATCATCTCGGGCTGGCCTACAAAAAAGCGGAAAAGCCCGCGCTGGCGCGGCAGCATTTCGAGCACGCGCTGGCGATCGACCCCAATTACACGGACGCCGCGGACATTCGCAAGCAACTGGCGCTACTGGGGTCTTGACCCGTGGCTTGCGCGATCCTCGTCCGGTTCCGGTAGCGGATGGTCATTCGCGCTGACCGTCGAGAGCAAGCGTTCCCTCCGCTCTGAGACGTTGAATGGCAAGGGCCGGAAGGTTCTCGCCGGAGCGAAAATGCGGTGCAGGCTGGGCGCCGCCGGCCCCTCTTTCTACCGGACGCGTGGAGCTAGAGCGAATACTGGGTCGCCATCCACTGGCGATAGGCGCCGCTGGTTACACTCCGAATCCAGGCCTCGTTTTCAAGATACCAGCGGATGGTTTTTCGAATGCCGCTGTCGAATGTCTCTTTCGGCTGCCAGCCAAGTTCGCCCTGAATCTTGCGGATGTCGATCGCATAACGCCGGTCATGACCCGGCCGGTCTTTTACAAAAGTGATCAGCTTCTTGTGAGGGGTGACGGGATCGCCGGGGCGGATTTCATCGAGCACGCCGCAGATGGTTGCGATGACCTCCAGGTTCTTCAGTTCATTGCGGCCGCCGATATTGTAGGTCTCGCCGACTCGTCCGTGTTTGAGCACCGTGCGAATCGCCTCGCAGTGGTCGGCGACGTAAAGCCAGTCGCGCACGTTTTCCCCGTCGCCGTAGACGGGAATCGGCCTCCCCTCGACGGCGTGCAGGATGGCCAGGGGAATCAACTTCTCGGGAAACTGAAACGGCCCATAGTTATTCGTGCAGTTGGTAGTAAGGACCGGCATGCCGTAAGTGTGGCGATAGGCGCGCGCCAGATGGTCGGAAGCGGCCTTGGAGGCCGAATACGGGCTGTTGGGCGCATAGCGCGTGGTCTCGGAAAACGCCGGATCTTGAGGTCCGAGCGATCCGTAAACTTCGTCGGTTGAAACCGCGAGAAAGCGAAACGCGTCCCGTTCCTCGCCGCCGAGACCAGACCAGTAGGCGCGCGATTCCTCGAGAAGATTGAATGTGCCGTTGACGTTGGTACGGATGAAATCGTCCGGCCCTTGAATGGAGCGGTCCACGTGGCTCTCGGCCGCAAAATGAACAATGGCCCGGGGACGGCGGCCTGCGAGGAGGCCGCGAACCAGCGGGCGATCGCAGATGTCGCCTTCGACAAACCGGTAGCGCCGGTCCTCGGCCACCGCGGCCAGATTCGCCGGATTTCCCGCATACGTCAGTTTGTCCAGATTGAGGACGTCTGACGGCTCGTTCCTCAGCCAGTCGAGGACAAAATTAGAGCCGATAAATCCGCACCCGCCCGTGACCAGAATGGTGCCCGCCTGGTTTTCCAATGGTTGCGCTCCCAAGGCGCCGGGAATGACAAATTGGCTAACGATATTATCGGGCATTTTGCCGGATTTGTCCGTTGCCGCCGAGCAGGGAGCCTTCCTTCCGCTCGACGGCGGCCGGTTCGTCACGACCGGCCTGGCGCCCGCGCCACGGCAGAGTGGACGATGCCGCTGCCTTCCTTGATGTGGAGTATCTGGTTCGGCTTCACCTGGGTGAAGCGTTCGATTTTTTGCGTGGTCGGCCACTTCACTTCGATGAGGTCGATGAGGTCGGCCTTGCCCACGCCGAAATGCAGGCGCAGGTCTCCCTGTGACATTACGCTCGACCCGCTGTGGACTTCGTTGATCTGCGCATGCTTTCCCGTGACCACGCGCACGCGCGCTCCGATGGCGGTGCGGTTGCATTGCGTGCCGGTCAGCTTGATCTTGATCCAGTTCTGCCGGTTGCCGCCATCGTTGCGCAAAAGCGACGGCAGGTCGTTCAGGTTCAGCACCAGAACGTCGATATCGCCGTCGTTGTCATAATCGCCGAATGCCGCCCCGCGGCTCGAATAACGCTGGGTAATCCCCGGTCCCATCTCCGCCGAGACATCCTTGAACACGCCGTTTCCCATATTGCGATAAACCAGACGGGGGTTCTTGTAGGTCTGGCCGATATCGTGGGCATCGATCTCGGGATAGACGTGCCCGTTGATCTGCACGATATCGGGCCAGCCGTCGTTGTCGTAGTCGACAAATCCGCAGCCCCAGCCGACATAGCGGTTGTTGATCCCGACTCCGGAGGCAAACGTGACGTCGGTAAAGGTGCCGTCGCCGTTGTTGTGGTAGAGATTGACGGTGTCGTCGGCGAAATTGGTCTTGAAAATGTCCAGCCATCCGTCGCAGTCATAGTCTCCGACGCCCACGCCCATTCCCGCCTGTTCGTGGCCGTTCTCGCTGTAGGCGCATCCCGCCATGGCGGCGATGTCGGTGAATGTGCCGTCGTGATTGTTGTGGAAGAGAATGCTGGCTTGGGAATCGACGGCCACGTAGATATCGGGCCAGCCATCGTTGTCAAAATCGTAGGAGACGGCCGTGATCGAATACCGCGGGCCGGGTTTCAGAATTCCCGCCTTTTCGGAAACATCGGTAAAGGTTCCATCGCCGTTGTTGTGAAACAGGACATTGGTGTCGCCAGGCAGGCCGCGCGGGCCGCACATGACCGGAATCCCTTTCCACTGGCACACGGGCGGATCGTGGGGGCCGGGAGTTTCCCTAGGATCGAGCCGGATGTAGTTGCAGACAAACAGGTCGAGCCGTCCGTCGCGGTCGTAATCGAGGAATGTCGCCCCGGCGCCCCAGCGGACTTCGGGGTCGTAGAGTCCGCTTTTGCGGGTGACATCGGTGAAGGTCCCGTCGCCGTTATTGTGAAAAAGGATGTTGTGGCCCCAGAAGCAGCAGAATAGATCATCCCAGCCGTCGTTGTCGTAGTCGCCCACGGCGACGCCCGTCTGCCAGCCGGTGCGCGCCAGTCCCGATTTTTCCGTGACATTTGAAAACGTGCCGTCGCGGTTGTTCTTGTAGAGCTGCGAGGTCGGCGCTCGGCCCTCGGGCCAGGATTGGCCGAGCCGGGTCCCGTTGGTCAGATAAATATCGAGCCAGCCGTCCTGGTCATAGTCAAAAAACGCGATGCCGCTGCCTTTGGCTTCGAGGATGTAGCGCTTGCGATCGACGTCTCCCCAGACGTTCGGCACATTGAGACCCGCCTCGCGCGCGACATCTACAAACTGCACCGGAGAGGCTCCGGTTCCACCGGTCGACGCGAGCGATACCTGGCGGTTCCATTTCCACAAAGGCGTCGCAAGCGCCTCGAGCAGCCGGCTGCCCAAAACCACAAGGGAAGAACCCAGAAAATAGCGACGGGAGGATTTCATGAATCGACGGTCTGAATCTCGTTAGGTACATCTTAGAACATCGGCAAATTTCACAGCGTGCGCTCGGCAATGGAAAGCGCGAGTCGCAGCAACTCGTTCCGCGCCTCGACCGGCAGGGGCGCGCCGGGCGCAGCCGAATTGGCGGGAGCATGCGAGAGCGCGTCTTCGATGCGCCCGACATCGAGACCCCCGGCATTGCTGCCCTTGAAGCGGTCGAGCACCTCGCGCGCCTTGTCAATCTGTCCGGTCTCGTAGTAAAAGACGCCGAGAGTGGAATAGCTGCCGGCCCATTCGGGCAGCAATTCGACCGATCGCTCCAGCTGCTCGGCAGCCTCCCCGGTATGGCCTTCCAGGACCGAGACCAGTCCCATCCCCCACAGAATTTTGCCGGACGCGGGAATCCGCGCCCTCCCTTTCTGCAAGATCGCGCGCGCCCCCTCAAGATCGCCGTTGCGAAGTTCGATCAGGCCGAGCGAGAGATAGTACTGGTCGTTGTCCGGATTGCGGGCGATCGCATCCTGAAAAATCTTCCCCGCTTTGTCTCCGTCGCCCAGATGGGCGTAAGTATCGCCGAGCAGGGCGAGATAGGCGTCATCCTGCTGGCCGGGCACCGAGACGCTGCGCTCGGCCTCGAGCGCATCGGAGTAGCGCCGCTCGCGGAAATAAACGTCGGCAAGATCGAACCGGATGTCGTCGGACTCCCGATTGAGCGCGAGCGCCGCCTGAAAGTGCCGGACCGCGGCCTCATACAGGTGATAACGCGCCTCGAGCACCCCGATCCCGGTCTGCGTGCGGTAGTCGTTCGCGCTCGAGCGATCCAGCTGGGCAACGACTTTTTCGGCATCCTCGACCCGGCCAAGCTTCAAATACGTCTCGGCCAGAAGATAGAGGTCCTGCGGCTGGTCCGGATTCTTCTCGATCCGCGCCGTGAGTTCGCGGACATCGAGCTCCGTGCGCTCTCCGGGAGAGAGCCGGGAGCGATTGTCCAGGTACTCGAACAGGTGCTCGAAGGGATAGGGGCCGCTGGCCGGATTTTTCGCCAGCGTCTGAAATACGTTCAAGTCCCGCTCGGCCGCCTCCATCTGATGCATGCTGCGTTCGGCCATGGCCAGTTTGTAATACCCGGACGCCGGGTCACGGCTGACTTTTACGTAGCGGCGGAGCAGGTCGATGGCTTCGGCGAACTTCTTGTCCCGCATGCGCAGATTGGCCAGTTCGAGCAGCGCATCGGAGAAATTGGGATCGCCGCGGAGAGACGCCTCGATGAGCTCACCGGCGCGCGCGTAATTTCCCTGATGTTCCTCGATGAAGCCCACGTTGAACAGGCACGCCGGATTGCGCGGGTCTTTCTTCAGGCCTTGCTCGAAATATTTTCGCGCCTCTTCAAACCGCCCCAGGTGCCGGTAGGAGAGTCCGAGAAACGCATACGAGCGCGCCGAGGGATCGATCTTCACCAGCTCCTCGAATTCGCTGACCGCCTTTTCGGTCCTCCCGGACATGAAATAACTCTCGCCGAGGGCCGCGCGGAGATCGGCCCGGCGGGGAGCGATTTTCAGCCCCGATTCGAGCAGGGGAATCGCATCCTCAAAAAAATTCTGGGTCATGCTCAGGCGCGCCATGAGAAAAATGACATCGGTGTTCTCGGGGGCCAATTTGTGGGCGCGCACCAGCAACTCCAGGGCGTCAACCGGCCGCGCCTCTTCGGCGTAGGCTTGCGCAAGCAGATAGATCGCCTCGGCCGAATCCGGTTCGAGTTTCAACGCGCGCTGGATCACCGGTTCGGCCTTCGAGGGACTGCCTCCGCGGAGATAGGCCTGAGCCAGGTTGTAGAGGATCTCGAAAGTCTCGGGACGCAGAGCGCTCGCTTTCTCTAATTCGAGTTCGGCGCTTTTGTACTGTTTCTCGGACGCAAGCAGGACGCCCAGCGAGAAGTGGAGCTGCACGTCGTCGGCTTTGCCTTCGGAGATGGCGGATGCAAGCTTGAGACCTTCCTCGACCTTTGCCGCGCGCAGATAGGCGCGCACCAGGTTGAGGCGCACCTCCTCGGTTTGGGGGCGCACCCGAAGGAGGTGGGCAACGGCCGGCGCGGGCGATCCACGGGCCAGAAGGAAGAGCGCGTAATTATAATTGGCGTCACTATTTGCAGGCGAGATACGAAGCGATTCCTTAAACTGCTGCTCGGCCAGCTCAGGTTTTCCATCCGCTAAATAGAAATTCGCCAGATTGTTGTGAGTCTTGAGCGAACCCGGATCCAGCTTGAGGGCGTTTGCAAAGGCAGCAAGCGCACCGGGAAGATTCTTCTGGTCGATCTCGATGAGGCCAAGCAGGTTGTAGCCGGCGACCGTGGGCTTCTGTTTGATTTCGTCCTCTACTGCTTGCTCTGCTTGGTGGAGGCGGCCCTCGCCGAGCAATTTCTCGGCCTCCGCCAGCTGAGCGTCGGAGGAGAGCGTTTTCCGGGGACCGGCCTGGGCCGGGAGCGGCGCAGGCAAAGCGATCGCGAGGATCGCGACCCGGAAGACCGCGACCGGAAAAACCCACGCGGCCTTCCGGGACGCCTTTCGCGAGCGGTTCAAGAACGGACCCATGATCATCGCCTGAGGAGTCAATCTAGCACTTCGATCGCGGTCATGGCTACGGCCCGGGCGAACATCACACGAGTGACGAACGGCGCAACAGGGAAAGGTAAACCCGGGCGGTATCGCCGCGCGCCAGGGCGGCGTCCGCCGGGTAACAACGCGGCGTTCAGGCGTTTTATGTTCAGGTTGGCGTTTAAGAGCCGGGCGCCGGGCCCGAGGAATCCCCCAGGACCAGTTCCGCGCCGATCTGATATTCGCTTCCGTTGGGAGTTCCGGAGTCCGAGAGCTCGTGCAGCGCATCGGCGGCAATCTTGCCCAGAGTCTCGCGATGTATATCTACGGTCGTAATCGTCGGATTGGAGTATTCCGCGAGCCGGGTCTTGTCGAACCCGGTGACGGAAACGTCTTCGGGAACGCGGCAGCCCGCCCGCAACAAGCCTTTGATGATGCCGACGGCAGTCAGATCATTCACCGCTACCACCGCGGTCGGACGCGGCGATAAGGCCGCAATCGACTGCCCGGCCCGCATGCCGCCTTCAAACCGCAGGTCGCCGGGCAACACCGGGCCCGGCTCTAATCCGAGCGACCGCATCGAGCTTTCGTATGCCATTAAACGCACCATATTCGATTTCAGGCCCGGCCTGCCGGCCACAAAGGCGATGCGACGGTGTCCGAGGCCGGCGAGATGGTCGACGATCTGCCGGATGCCGGCGGCGTAGTCGATCCGCAAATTGCTCATGTACTCGCGGACCGGAGCGAGGTCGAGAAACGTGACGGCAATCTTTCGGCGCGCCAGTTCGTGAATCAGGCGCAGGCTGATCTCCGAGGTCATGATGGCCACGCCGCGAACTTTGTGTTCCATCATCCGCTCGGCGGCACGGCGCGTGCGGCGGGGATCGTAATTGGTATCGCTGAGGATGGCGTCATAGCCGAGCTGCTGGGCGCGCAGTTCAAAACCTTTGACTACTTCCGGGAAGAAGGGATTTTCAATGTCGGAAACGATGATTCCCAGGGTGCGGCGGTCGCCCGACGCCAGGTGGCGGGCGTGAACATCGGGAACGTAGCCGAGGCGCTTTACCGCGGAGAGGACCAGCCGGTGCGTCCTGACGCCCACTTTGCCGGTCTTATTGAGAACGTTCGAGACCGTGGCAGTTGAAACACCGGCTTCTTTGGCGACTTCACGGATCGTGAGGGTCATAACCGGCGCGCGGTTCATGGCTTAGGCGGCAACCGGGAACCAGGACGCGTTTACCAAAAACGTTTAGCAATTGCGGCTCTCCGAGTATAGACCAGTGAAAATTGGCTTGACAATCGATATTTTCACGTGTCAGAGTTCGCAAGCACGTTTGATTTCATCGAGATTAAGCGGTTAACGATTTTGTCCAAGGGTTAAGCGGTTAACAGGCAAACGTAGTTCGAGGAAGCGGTTTCGTTTTCACACGCCGCCTCGTTAGTCGAGCTTTTAAAAATGAATAGCCAGGTACGGCCCGGAAGCGGCGGCCGCTCGACTTGCACGCGCAGTGCAGGTTTGAGGGCTGCCATCGGTGTCTCGCATTCTCCGGACCTGAAAAACTCAGGAGGAAGTCATGAAGCGAGTTGTCGTTTCATCTTGTATCCTCATGGCGATTTCGGCCGTTCTTCTCCTTACCCGCCTAGAAGCGCAAGTCGATACCGGCTCCGTCGTCGGAACCATCACGGATCCCTCGGGCGCGGTGGTCAACTCCGCGAAAGTCACGCTGACCAACGTGGGGACCGGCGCCCAGCTTTCGACCACGACGGCAAGCGACGGCGTCTATAAATTCTCGCCGGTCAGGATTGGGACATACAAGCTGGACGCCTCCTCGCAAGGCTTCAAGAGCGTCAGTCAGACCGATATTCGCGTCGACGTCGGCACGAACCTTGTGGTGAATTTTACGCTCTCCACCGGCAGCACCTCGGAGACGGTCGAGGTGACGGCGGCGGCGCCGGTACTGCAGACGCAGGATGCTTCGGTCGGCCAGGTGATCGACCAGCGCAACGTGGACAACCTCCCGCTGAACGGGCGCAATTTCACCTTCCTCGCGCAGCTTGTTCAAGGCGTGAACTCGCCGCAGGCCGACACGCGCGGCAATGCTTCGACCGGCGCCTTCTCCGCCAATGGTTTCCGTCCTGCGCAGAACAACTACATGCTCGACGGCGTCGACAACAATTCCGACACGGTGGACTTCCTGAACGGGACCAATTATGTCGTGCTCCCTCCGGTCGACGCCATCCAGGAGTTCAAAGTTCAGACGACGGACTTCAGCGCGGAATACGGCCGTTCAGGCGCGGCGGTGCTGAACGCCACCATCAAGTCGGGCACCAATCAGTTCCACGGCGACGCCTGGGAATTCTTCCGCAACGACAAACTTGATGCCGCCGATTATTTTGAGCGGGTCGAAAACAACGGCGTCTGGCAAACCCAGAAAGGCGAACTGCGGCAAAACCAGTACGGCTTTACCATTGGCGGGCCCGTGCTGATCCCGCATCTTTTCGACGGCCGCAATAAGGTGTTCTTTTTCGGCGACTACGAAGGCTTGAGACGGCGGCAGGGCGAAGTGCAGACGGGATCGGTGCCGACCATGGCAGAACGGAACAGCGGCTTTACCGATTTCAGCGACTTGATTACCGGACAGTCCGGAACGAGCACCGACGCCTCGGGCCGGACCTTTCCCAAGGGGACGATTTTCGACCCGGCGACGACTCGCGCCGTTGGCACCAGCTTCGTACGCGACCCGTTCCCCGGAAATATCATTCCAGCGAACCGCCTGGACCCCAATGCCGTGAAGCTCTTGAGTCTGTTTCCGCAGCCGACCAACGCCAGTCTGTTTTCCAATTACACGGCTTCTCCTGTCCTGGTAGAAAACCGTCAGTCGTTTGATACGCGGCTGGACATCGATTTCAGTCAGAAAGATCAGCTGTTCTACCGTTTCAGTCTGGCCGATGACCCGCAGCTGATCCCCAGCATTTTTGGGGGAATAGCCGACGGCGGCGGGTTCTTCCAGGGCAATCAGACGGCGTCCTCGCAGCAGAGCGCGCTCGTCTGGACGCACACTTTCTCACCTACGACCGTCAACGTGGCCCGCGCCGGCTTGAATTATCTGCACACCACGCGAAATATTCCCGAAGCCAGTAACCTGACCGGTCTGCCTGCGCAGTACGGCATCCTGGGCATTCCCCAGGCCCACGAAAACGGCGGCTTGCCCGCATTTGCCATCAACGGACTGCAGACCTTGGGCGGAAACTCTTTCCTGCCTTCGGACGAGGTCAGTTCGACGATTCAGGTGAATGACGACCTGACGAAAATTTACGGCAAGCACACCTTCAAGATGGGCTTTGAGTATCAGCATGTGAAGTTTTCCACCCTCCAGCCACCGTGGTCGCGCGGACAGTTTAACTTCGACGGAACCTACACGGACGTTCCCAATGTCGGCGGCGGCAACACGGGCCGCGCCCAATTCCTGTTGACTCCGATTGCCGCAACCGTCCCCGGGGGCGTCAACTACGTTGGCGGTCCAAACAACGAGTACGCTTCGAACATTTCGCTCAGCGACAATGGCAAGAATTACTACGGCAATTACATTCAGGATGACTGGAAGGTCTCGTCGAACCTGACCCTCAACCTGGGCTTGCGGTGGGACTGGTTTGGCCTCGTGTACGACCATTTCGCCAAGCAGGCCAACTTCGTGCCCTCCGGCCCGCCGGGCGGGCAAGCCATGTACCTGGTTCCTCCGAGCGCCGGAGCCTACCAGTTGTCGAGCAGCTTTGTCTCAACCTTAGCGCAGGACGGCATTGATCTCGCCATCACCAAGCAGTATGGAAAAGGCCTGGGCACCTCGCAAACAACGAACTTTGCGCCCCGGTTTGGCTTCGCCTATCAGGCCACGCCCAAGCTCGTCGTACGCGGAGGCGCGGGCATGTTCTACAACGGGTTCGAAAACCGGGGTTATTCGCCGAACCTGGGCGAGAATTATCCATTCCAGTTCTCGTTCCAGTTCCAGCAGAAAAATGACGGCACTCCCATCAACCAATTCGTCGGCTGCCCTCAGGCTACGCCGACCGGCGGCCCCACGCTTGAGACCGGATTTGCCTGTACCCCGCTCACCCCGCTTACCGTCAATGCCAGCGGACTTCAGCTGCGCGGAATCCAGTTTGCCTATCAGACGCCCTATTCCATTGGGGACAATCTCACCCTGCAATACCAACTGACGCCAACCATGTCGGTGCAGGCGGCTTATGTAGGCACGTTCGGGCGGCACCTCGAAGTGTTCCCGGGTTCCAACCAGGTCACCGCGCTGCTTCCCCCCAACACGACGCTTACGGGTCCGAAAACCATGCCCTTTTCTCAGGGCGGTCCGCTGCCGGCATCACAGGGCGGGCTTCCCTTCCCGGACTTCGCCCAGAACGCCAGTTATGCCACCACCGAAGGCTCGAGCTACTACCATGGGTTGCAGACCAGCGTAGAAAAGAAATTTGGAAGCGGCCTCAACTTCCTGTTCGCCTATACCTACTCGAAGGTGCGTTCGGATGCATATGACCTGTTAAATGGATTTGCGAACCAGGGCGGTTATCGCGGTCCCTACATCCCCGGCCTCGGAATCCACGCCGACTACGGACTGGCAAACTTTGACATTCGCAATGTGGTCCACTTCAGCGGCGGCTACGAATTGCCCTTCGGGAAGAACAAGCGGTTCCTGGGTGACGCAAGCGGCGTAACCAATGCGATGGTAGGCGGCTGGGCAATCATCTGGGCTGCCACACTTCAGGGCGGGCAGCCATTCCAGCTGAATTGTCCGTCGGGGACTGCCGCGGGATCTAACTGCGATTCCTTTGTTCTTCCCGGCCAGAATCCCTACACTTCCCTGCACCGGACCGCCGACGGGAATGTCGGGATGCTGAATCCCGCAGCGTTTGCTCAGCCGTGCGAATTCGGGTCTCCGGGAACTCCGGCAAATTGTGTGAACATACCCGGCGTCGGGGTGCTCGGCGGCGCTGAGCCTTCACAACTGGAAGGCCCTGGTTTCCACCGGCTCGACCTGTCGCTATTCAAGACCTTCCAGGTGACTGAGCGCACGCGTCTCGAGTTCCGCTCCGAGTTCTTCAATATCCTGAACCACCCGAACTTCAACTATCCCGGATTCGGCGGCAACGGCGTAGTCGGCGTCTCGGGAGCAAGCAACTTCAACGACTCAACCTTTGGGGAGATCGGGTCGACCCGCGACAATCCCTATGATTCACGGGAGATCCAGTTTGCCTTGAAGTTGTATTTCTAGCGTTCGCGGTGTTCCTCCGGGAGGCGCGAGGGAGGCGTTCTCCCGGGGGCTTGAACCTGTTCTGGTTCCGTTCACGGTGCTAACATACAAAAGCTGTGACCCCACGTTGCCGGTTCTTCGCGTTCCTCTTCTTTTTCGCGGCAGTCTGTATGTCGGCGACCTCGGCCGTGGCGGATGGAAACAGCAATCTCGACCGCGCATTTCAGGCGGCGGTTTCTGACTACGACGCCGGCCACTTCCGGGAGGCGGTCAGAGCTCTTGAGTCCCTGGTTCAACAAGTTCCGGAGAACTTCGAGGTGCACGAGCTGCTCGGCATGGCGTATGCCGCCGAATCCGAGGACCTGAAGGCCAGCGCGCATCTGGCGCAGGCGGTCCGCTTGAAGCCTGACTCGGCCGAGGCCCGGACCAACCTGGCAACCAATCTGGTTCATCTCGGGAAACTGCGACCGGCTGAAATCGAGTTCCAGAAAGCGGTTGCGCTCGATCCGCGCAGTTACGAGACAAACCATAACCTGGGCGAATTCTTGATCGCCGCAGGAAAAATCACCGACGGCGCCGCCTATCTCGAAAAGGCCCAGCAAACCCATCCCGCCGCCTATGACAACGGCTATGATCTCGCTCTGGCGTATTTTGAAACCGCCCGCCTTGGTGAAGCCAGAAATCTGGTGCGCGACCTTCTGGCGGGGAAAGACACCGCAGAGCTCCATAACCTGCTGGGCGAGATCGAGGAGAAAGACAGAAACTTCGTGCCCGCAGAACGGGAATACGAGACGGCGGCGCACATGGACCCGAGCGAAAGCAACCTGTTCGATTGGGGAAGCGAGCTGCTCCTGCACCGCACGCTCGATCCTGCCGTCGACGTCTTTCAGAATGCGCGCGCGCGCTACCCGAACTCGGCGCGGCTCGCAATCGGCCTGGGCATGGCGCTCTACTCGCGAGGCAACTACGACGACGCGGTGAAAGTGCTGCTCGACGCCGCGGACCTAAGTCCCCGCGACACCCGCTGCTACTACTTTCTTTCGAAGGCCTATAACAGTTCTCCCGGCCAGGCAGCGGGAGTGATCGAGCGCTTCCGCCGCTTTCGGGAACTCGAGCCCCAGGATGCGCGCGCTCATTATTATTACGCGATGAGCCTGTGGAAGGGCAGGCGCGCCGGGGATGCCGGCCTTGACCCCGGGCTGATCGAGTCGGAGTTGAAGCGGTCGGTCGAACTCGACCCCAAGTCGGCCGACGCCCATTTCGAGCTGGGGAATCTCTATTCCGATCAGCACAATTACCGGGAGGCAATCTCGGAATACCAGCTCTCGCTCGGAGAGGACGGAAACCTTGCCGACGCCCACTATCGGCTGGGCCAGGCCTATGTTCACACCGGCCAGAAGCAGCCCGCCGAGGAGCAGCTCGGAATTTACCAGCGCCTGCGTGCCGAACATATGGCGGATCTCGACAAACAGCGCGCCGAAATCCGGCAGTTTGTAATTTCCGAGAAAGACGGTCGAAAGCAATGATCGAAGCCGGCTTCTTCGATCGCCGGGCATGGCAGGGGCGGACTTCGCGGTCCCGATTCCGGGTCTGCGGTCTCGGCGCGGGAGAGAGATTTCCGGATCCCAAGCCTGTCGAGGAAGGGAAAGCGGGCGGGCCAAGTTGATCCGCAAGGGGATGCGGGGAGTCGAGGGGCGGCCATCATCCATGAACCGATTGTCCACGAGCGCTCTGGTCTCGCGCACGCGTCGCGAGTTCCTGCGCGACGCCGCCGGTCTGGCGGTGGGCACGACGCTCGCCGGTTCGCATTTGGCGAGCGCAAGCGCGCAGGCGAAAAAGATCATTGTGGTCACCTTCGGAGGCGGCGCGCGCGATCAGGAGACCTTCGCTCCCGAGGGGCAGGAAAATATCCCCCATCTCATGCGCCAGCTCATTCCGCAGGCGAGTTTTTTCACCCAGGTGGTGAACCGCGGGATCCTCGGCCACTATGTTGCCACCGCGAGCCTCGCCACCGGCCGATACGAGACCATCAACAATTTTGCTTCGCTCCCCCCGGAGAACCCGACCGTCTTTGAATACTTCCGCAAAGGGCTCCATCGGCCGTCGTCCGACGCCTGGGTGGTCGCTCCCAGCAACGGCTTCAATCGCATCGGCGAAAGCAGCCATCGATCCTTCGGCGCCGGTCTGGGAGCGGGCGTGATTCTGCCCAAACACCGCTGAGCGCGGCGCTATCCGGGGCCCGGGCCGACTACGAGCATCTTCTCCGCGACAATTACGAGACGCCGTTTTACTCTCCCGAACCTGCCGGCAACGAGTTTCAGCTGGAGCAACTGGACACGGTGCTGAAGCTGTCGGTTGATGATTTCAAAACGCACGCGCAAACCCTTTCCAGTCCGGATGAGCTGTCGATTTCGATCGTGCGGCAGCTCATGCGCCAGGTGGCGCCGAGCCTGGTGTGGGTCACGCTGCACGATATCGACGTGGCGCACGCTGGCGCCTATTCGCTCTACATCGAAGGGATCCGGCGCACCGACCGGCTTGCGGGCGAACTCTGGAAGATCATTCAAGCCGAGCCCGAGTATGCCGGCAAAACGGCCCTGTTCATTCTTCCGGATTTCGGCCGCGACAGCGACGAAGATGCGGGGGGCAACGGCTTCCAGCACCACCGCACGGGCGACGCGCTCTCGCGGACGACCTGGCTGCTGGCTCTTGGCCCCGGCATTCGCGAGGGCGTGGTGTACGATCGCGCCGTGGATTCAACCGACCTCGTGCCCACTCTGGGCGCGATGCTCGGTTTTTCGCCGTCCTTTTCGCAGGGCAGGCCGATCCGGGAAATTGTCTGACCCTATGCTTCCCCGCGAACTCAAGCCGGAGAATTTCCTCGGGTATCCTCCCGAAGCGAAAAAGCTCGCGACCGAGTACGTGGAAACCTGGCAAACCCTGCCGCTGAGCTTTCTGTCCTCGCTGGTGCGGGAAGTGGTCGAATACGACTTCAAGTTTCCCGCCGAGCGGCGGCGGCTGGAGCGGGAACTCGAGACTTTGCGGTCGCTCTCGGCCTCCGAGCGCGCCGAGTGGTTTCAGGAGTTCACCGCCATTCGCCTCTCGGCAAAGCTCGAACATCTGGACTGGGTGAAGTCCCCCGGCCAGTTCGTCGAGCAGCTCTCGGCCCACCTCTGGACGACGCACCAGCAGGACCGGTTCCGCCAGGCGGCCATCGACTATGCCGACCGGCTGCACGCCCGCGTGCCTCCCGAAGAACCGCGGGTGCCGCGGCTGGGCATCAGCGTGATCGGCCAGGGGGTCGAGGCCTACGCCGGACCCTTATTCCGGAAATTGCGCCCGCACGGCGCCCATTTCACGGGGATCGATCCGGCCAATGGGCTTGAAATCCTGTTGCGCGCGGTCTCACAAAGGGCCAAAGCCCACCCTGCGCCCTACGGCCACTGGTACATCGACGGCGGCGAGCCGGCCGGGCACGACCCAAATCTGACCACGGTTTCCTATGCGGCGCTCGAAGAGGCCCGCTCGAGACTGCTCGGCAGAATGCAGGAAGAAAGTTCAAGACCCGGGATGGGCCCGGAGGCCTTGCGCACGACGATGGCCGAAATGAAGCCCCGGGATGTGGGCCTCGATCCCTCCGTCGACAGCGTACTCTCCCATTTTGAGCTGAAGCTTCTCACCGAAGGTTCGGGAACCCAGGTCTTCAGCACCACATTCGTCCAGTGGGCGGCGCGCGAAACCCTGCGGCGTGCCGAGCCTTTGTCGCTCATCGTGCGCTTCCGGCCGAGACAGCGCCAGAAGCCGATGAACGAACTGCTCTCGGCCTCGAGCCGGGCGGGCGAGCTCGATTTTGTCGGGTCCCTTGTCGACGGGGACATGGGAGCCTATTACAACTGGGTCAATCAGCAGCGGTTGCCGGGAGCGGAGAAGTCGTCGTTTCTCGCCTGGTTTGAAGGCCACAACGAAGCCGTTGCGATCGGGCCAGGCGTGCCGCGGGCGACCGAATCCACCGCGCCTTCCACCGTGAACCAGTTGCTTTCCTGGATTATCTGAGTTTTTCAAACGGCGCTTCGGTCAGGCTCCGTTCGCATAAGGCTGCTGGACGCTCTAAACGCTAATGGATCGGAGAATGCATGCATCGACGGGACTTTATTCGCAACGCGGGAGCAGTGATTGCGGGCGCCGGCCTGGGGAGGCGTGCGATGGCAGAAAATAGCGGCAGCGCAAGCGAAGGCGCGGTGAACGGACGGCGAGTGTTGGGGATGAACCGCAACTGGCTGTACAGCCCGAAATTCACCCCGTCCGCATCGGCTAGAGATTTCGATGATTCCGCTTTCGAGCGCGTGGTGATTCCCCACACCAACGTCAGATTGCCCTGGCACGGCTTTGACGAGAAGCGATATCAATTTGTTTCCGTCTATCGCCGTCGCTTCAAACTGCCCGCCGAAGCCCGCGGCAGGCGGGTGTTCGTTGATTTTGAAGGCGTGATGACGGCTTCGACCGTCTGGCTGAACGGAGAGCGGCTGGGGGAATACAAGGGCGGATATACGCCGTTCTCCTTCGAACTGACGCCGCAGTTGGATTTCGCCGGCGAGAACGTGCTGGCCGTCGCAGTCGACTCGACGGAACGGCCCGACATCCCGCCCTTCGGCTACGAAATCGACTACTTGACCTTCGGCGGATTGTATCGGGAAGTTTCGTTGCGCATGGTGCCTTCAACCTTCATCGAGAACATTTTTGTTAAACCCAAAGACGTCCTGAGCGCGCGTCCCGGCCTTGACGTCGACTGTTTCCTCGAGCACCGGGAAGCCTCGGGACCGCTCACCCTCGAGGCCGAACTGCTCGATGGGGAGCGCGCCATCGCCAAAGCGTCCAAGGCCGTTCCTGAGTCCCCGGGTTCTCCCGGGCCGGTGGCGCAAACCATCCCGTTCCCGCAGCTCAGCGGAATCAAGTTGTGGGACCTCGACCGGCGAAACCTTTACACCGTTCGCGTCCGGCTCGTACGGGGAAACCAGGCGGTCGATGAGGATTCCCGCCGCTTTGGTTTCCGCCACGCCGAGTTTACCGATCACGGCTTCGAGCTGAATGGCAAAGTCCTCAAGCTGCGCGGGCTGGACCGCCATCAGACCTTTCCCTACGTCGGGCAGGCAATGCCCGGGCGCGTCCAGCGCCGCGACGCCCAAATCCTCCGCCGGGAGCTCAAGTGCAATATCGTCCGCACATCGCACTATCCGCAGTCCCGGCACTTTCTGGACGCGTGCGATGAACTTGGACTTCTGGTGCTCGAAGAGATCCCCGGGTGGCAGCACATTGGAGACCAGAGCTGGCAGGACCTGGCGGTGGACAACGTCGGCCGCATGATCCGCCGCGACTGGAACCATCCATCGATCGTTCTCTGGGGGGTGCGCATTAACGAATCGCGCGACAATCACGACTTCTACGCGCGCACCAACGCTCTCGCCCACGAACTCGATCGAACCCGCCAGACCGGAGGCATCCGGTACTTTCAGGCATCGGAGTTCCTCGAAGATGTCTTTACCATGAACGACTTCGGGTTTCCCCTGAAGCCACCCTGCCATCCGCGATATCTGAACACGGAGTTCGTCGGCCATACCTTTCCCACCAAGACGATCGATAACGTAGAACGGCTCACCGAGCACACGCTGCGCCACGCCCGCATTCACGATCAATTGGCGTCCCACCCGCAATATGCGGGCGGGATCGGCTGGTGCGCCTTTGACTACAACACCCATGGAAACTTCGGGTCCGGCGACCGGATCTGCTATCACGGCGTCTCCGACATTTTTCGCGAGCCGAAGCCGGCCGCGGGTTTTTACAGGTCGCAGGCCGATCCCGCCGAAGAGATTGTTCTCGAGCCCGCCTTTCACTGGGCGCGCGGCGACCAATCGGTCGGATTTTCGAAGGCCGTGATCTGTTCGAACTGCGACCACATCAAGATTTTTATCGACGATAAACCGGTGGCAGAGATCGATCCCGACCGCAAGCAGTTTCCCAACCTCCGCTACGCGCCCTTTGTGGTGGAACTGGGCGAACTTTTCCACCACTGGGGAGACTTGCGCCTCGAAGGCTACATCGCGGGCAAACAGGTGATCGTGCAGAAAATGTCCGGCCAGGGGATCGACCGGAAGTTTCTCCTCGTGCCTGATGACAGGACTTTGGTGGCCGACGGAGCGGACGCGACTCGCGTGGTCATGCGGGTGACCGACGAGTTCGGCCGCATCCGGCCGTTCGCTACCGATGCCATAAGGCTTGAGCTCGAAGGACCGGCTGAGATCCTCGGCGACAATCCCTTCTCGCTGGTCGGTGGAACGGGTGCAATCTGGGTCCGCGCGCGCGAGCAACCGGGAAGGGTGACGCTGACCGCGGTCCATCCCGAACTCGGGCCCGAACGGGTGGAATTTGAGCTGAGAGCGTCAGAACCGGAACGCCTCTGATCTCTCCTTGATTTATGTGCATCGACAGCCGTCGGCATGTTCGGCGCTACCATCCGCGGGAGGGCAGGTAGTAAAATTCCATCTCTGGCAGAGACGTTTCTCGGGCTCTTCCAGGGTAGATTTTAGGTGCGGCAAAAGCGGCGCTGAGCCCCGTGCGGCCGGGTTCCGGCGCAAGCCGCCAGCGGTAGGGGCGAAAAATGATCCTGGTTTCCCTCTGGTCAAACTAGCGGCCGCCGCCCCGAAATCCGCCTGCATCGATTGCTCGATCGGGGAATGTACCTCTAGGAATGCTCGAATCCAGGACAAGATTTTGCAGGCGGCTGGGCGGTTTCTGCTTGAGAATTGCGGCGCTCGCAAGCGTGGCTGCCGCAATGGCGACCCTTGCCGACGAGATGCCGCCGTCTGCTTCCCTTCCCGCCAGGTTCGTGGAAAGGACCGCCGCGCTCGGGGTCGGGTTCGAGCACGCCGCTCCGCACACGGCAAAGAAGTACCTGCTCGAGACGATGGGCTCGGGCGTCGCCCTGTTCGACTATGACAATGACGGCCGGCTCGATCTGTTTCTGGTAAACGGGGCGGAGATCGAGGACCCGAGCAGCGCCGGCTCCATTCCACGGAAAACCTCGCCCAGATACTGGAACCGGCTCTACCACCAGAAAGCCGACGGCACGTTCGAAGATGTTACGGAGAAGGCCGGCCTCAAGGGCGAGGGATACGGCATGGGCGTCGCGGTCGGAGACTACGACAACGACGGCTACGAAGACCTGTTCGTCACCGGCTACGGCGGGAACCATCTTTATCACAACAACGGCGACCGCACGTTCACCGACGTGACCGCGAAGGCAGGCGTTCAGGGCGGCGGCTGGTCGACGAGCGCGGCATGGGTTGATCTCGATGGCGACGGCCGCCTCGATCTCGTGGTGCTGCGCTACCTGCAATGGGACTTCAACGATGTCTGGTGCGGAGAAAAAAAGGAAGGATACCGCTCCTTCTGTCATCCCGATCAGTTTCCCCCAACCCTGCCGCTGGTTTACCACAACGACGGCAACGGGCGCTTCACCGAAGTCGGCGAGAAGATCGGTTTTCGAAAGCCCGGCAAGGGCCTGGGCGTTGCGATCGCCGACTTCGACGGCGACGGGCGAATCGACGTCTTCGTGGCCAACGATTCCGTTCCCGAGCAGCTCTATCGCAATAAGGGCGACGGCACATTCGAGGAAACCGCCCTTCTCGCCGGGGCCGCCGTCGATACCGACGGCCACGTCTTTGCCGGGATGGGCGTCGACTTTGCCGATTATGACAATGACGGGCTCGTCGATGCCGCCATAACGGACCTTGCCTACCAGAAGTACGCTCTGTTCCGGAACAATGGCGACGGCACATTTGCCTACACGACCGACAGTTCCGGACTTGGGGCGATGACCCTTCTCAAATCCGGCTGGGGAATGCGGTTTCTCGACTACGACAACGATGGCTGGAAGGACCTGCTGGTCGCACAGGCGCACGTGCTCGACACGGTGCAGTTGACCTATCCGCAGTTGCGCTATCGCCTGCCGATGCTCCTGGCCCGGAACACCGGACGCGGGTTCGCCGACGTTTCGGCCGGCTCCGGCGAGGCCTTTCATGAAAACTGGGCGGCCCGGGGGATGGCGATCGGCGATATCGACAATGACGGCCGCATCGACGCCGTGGTGACCGAAAACGGGGGCCCGGCGCACATCCTCGACAACCAGACCGAAACCGCCAATCACTGGCTGACTCTCGAACTAGTCGGGCACAAGAGCAATCGCGACGCCATCGGAGCCGTGGTCAAGATCGCGACCGCTCAAGGCGCGCAGTGGGCGACGGTGACGACCGCGTCCAGCTATCTTTCTTCCGGCGATAAACGCCTGCATTTCGGGTTGGGACGCGAAGCATCGGTTCGCGAGCTCGAAATCCGATGGCCGAGCGGGATCGTGGAGAATCTGCGGGATATCAGAGGCGATCGGATTCTGCGGGTCGAGGAACCGGCAAAGCAGGATGCCGGGCTGCAGGAAAAGGAGTAGAGGTTCATGGACGATTTTCCGGGGACGGGTGGTGATTGCGGCCGCGGAGTGGACTTCCAATGCTGGCGGGATGCAAGAAATGGTCCGCGCTGCGCTCGGCCAGCCAAAAGACGAGGCTAAAATGAAGGGATGAGCACTACGCTTGAAATCCCGACGCCGCCGAGAATTCTAGTTCTCGAATCGGAGCCGCCTCTGAGCGATGAAGAATTCGAGAAGCTGTGCCTGGCCAACGACCTGTTCCGTTTCGAACGAACGAAGGATGGGAAGATCGAAGTGAACCCGCCAGCAGGAGGCTTTACCGGGGACGCCAATCGAGAGATCATACATCAACTCAGTACGTGGTGGGACCAGCACGAACAGGGGAGGGTTTTTGATAACAACACCGGTTTTTTTCTCCCCGACGGTTCTATATTCGGCTCCGACACGGCCTACATCAGCAGAAAGAAATCGCGCCGTATGATTGGAGAAGAGGGAATCCACTTCCTTCGTGTTGTGCCCGATTTCGTAGTGGAACTACTTTCCGGCTCTGATAGTCGTTCCAAAACCAAGCGCAAAATGGAATCGTGGATCAGGAACGGGGTCGCCTCAGGTTGGTTGGTAGATCCCTGCAAGAAGGAGGTCCTGATTTACGAGTCACAGAAGGCAGTGCGCGTAGAGACGGGGGTGGTGGTCAAAGGTACGGGGCCGGTCGCGGGTTTTACAGTGAATCTGAAAAAGGTTTGGCGCCGGTACGAGCCGGAAGAATAAACTTCCACCGCTCTCATCTGAAATGGAACAAGGCTGCCGGCTTCCATTCAATGTAAGATTTGACCTTGTTGTTCTTCTTCTCTCTTTCTTCCTGATCTGAATCTCTGTGGACTACCGGCTTGTGATACGGTGAAAATGTCCTCCTTGGGGTCGTGCCCGGAGGATGCCTCCAAGGCCGACCCGAGGGATGGGCTCCGAACATCGGTATTAACCAAAGCCCTCAGCCGAAAAACCTCCCGGCATCCAATTCGCATTGCGGTATTGTCCGGGGCGACTTTATCTATAGATTGGCGACAGGTCCAAATAGACACCCGAATACCTGACTCCATTTGCGAGTCGCTCGGCTCGGGACCCTCAACTTGGGCATTATGCGCACCGGCATTGTCATTGCATGTCTGCTTTTCTGCGCGCGTTTCGGCAGCGCGCAGGCAGCTCTTTCCTTGCCTGAGGCTCCCACTCCTGTGGCAAAACGGACGAGGATGCTGCAGTTTTATTCCCCTGACGCCAATTCCGAGTCACAAAGAAAAGATGCTGCCCCACCGGATCAAGGCCAGCCTCCGGAAGCTGCAGCCCTCACAATGTTCCCCCATTCTGAGACAGCGCCCTATTGGGTTTCCGGGCAGGCGAATATCATCTTCCAATCCAGTCCGCCGTTTCACTCTCCCTATCAGGGAACGAACAGTTTTCAGGGAGCCGGCGAATATAAAACCTCTCTGGTTGGCACCCTTTATCTTGGCCTTCAGCCGCATCGAAACATCCGCTACAACACCGATCTGTTTGTGGACTTTGAAACTGCTGGAGGGCGCGGACTCAGCCAGGCCCTCGGACTTGCCGGATTTACCAATGTCGATGTAGTGCGCAATCCGAACCTTGGCTCAACGCCCTATCTGGCTCGCGGGGAAATCCACCAGACCATTGGCCTGACGAACGAAACGACGGAATCGGATCGAAGCTACTTGTCGCTGGCAACCGAAGTGCCGGTGCGAAGATTTGAACTTCGTATCGGAAAGATGAGCTTACCGGACGTGTTCGACGTCAACTCCATTGGAAGTGACAGCCACCTCCAGTTCATGAACTGGACAGTGGTTAACAACGGCGCATGGGATTACGCGGCGGATACGCGAGGCTACACCGTTGGAGGAGTGATCGAATATGACGATCGCGACTGGAGTGTACGCTATGGCATCTTCGCCATGCCCACGGTGGCCAATGGCATAGATCTCGACTGGGCTTTCAGCCGAGCCAACGGACAGAACTGGGAATTCGAGTTGCGAAAATCTCTTCTGCCCGGACGGAAGGGCACGACCCGCGTCCTCAGCTTCGTAAACCACGCCCACATGGGCAACTATCGCGAAGCAGTCCAGGCGTATCTCGAAGGCATCGATCCAACGCCGGAGATCTCGAATCACGCCCGCCTGGGCACGGTGAAATACGGCTTTGGTTGGAACAATGAACAAGAGATCACCTCGAAAGCCCGTGTGTGCAGCCGATTCGGCTGGAATGAAGGACAGCACGAATCGTTTGCCTATACAGAAGTCGATCAGACCATTGAGGTTTGCGGGGATTACAGTGGAGCCTCGTGGGGACGCCCGGTAGACAAACTCGGCGTCGCGTTTGTGAGCAATGCGATCAAACGCGATCACCAAAACTACCTCAAATATGGTGGTTTAGGGTTTATTTTGGGCGATGGCAGGTTGAACTATGGCCGTGAAAACATCCTGGAAAGCTACTATAACCTGCACGCTTGGCGGGGGTTGTACTTTGCACTCGGCTTGAGCCACATCGCGAATCCCGGCTATAACCGGGACCGTGGTCCGGTCTGGGTGCAATCGGTGCGCACGCACGTGGATTTCTGAGAGGCGCGCGATGCATAGGACAACGGTCCCATTCTTACTTTGCCTGACAATCGTTGCAGTCTATTGTCGTGGGGCTTGGCGATGCAATCCATACTAGTCCAATTACCGGGACCTCGATCGAAGCGGCTTTGCGGGCAATACCTCATTGCCGTTCTCTTGCTCTGCCTGTTCCAGCTCTCCCAGTCACAGACCTCGAACACCGTGACTGAAATACGTTCCATCCAGATCGATTCGCTGGGAAATGGAACCAGCGCCGAAGCCATTCGCCAACGATTGATCGACCGGTTGACCAAAAACGGGAACCTTCGCGTTGTGGAGCGCCCTGCCAAGGCGGATATCGCATTGCGCGGTACATCCAATATCTGGCCAACCGGCGTCATCTCCCCCAATCCGCGCTCTCACGGCAGCCGCATGACGAACTATCAAGGGTATCTGTCCGTTGAAGCTGCAAACCAATCCGGGCAGGTGGTGTGGTCGTACCTCGTGACACCCAGCCGGTTCCATACGGCCAGCATAACCGACGATCTCGCGGATCAGATCGCCGGACGCCTGCTGCACGCCATTCGTGCCGGCATGCCGACTTCCACGTCAGCTGGCGCGTCCGACACGGTGCCGAGTGTGCATCTACATGCGGCGGGAGCGACCCTTCCGGCACCGCTTTATCTTAAATGGTTTGAATCGTCCGGTATGTCTGTCTCCTACGATGCCGTTGGCTCGGAAGCCGGCATTCGGCAATTGACAGCCGGCAAGGTCGATTTCGCAGCATCGGATATGCCCCTGGGGGAGGAAGACTCTGCAGCGCGACCCGGTTGGGTACGGTTTCCTACCGTCGTTGGGGGCGTGGTACCCATTTATAACCTGTCCAGTCTGCACGGCGACCTGAAACTCACTCCACAGATTCTCGTTGGTATTTATTCAGGAACTATACGGAAATGGAGCGACCCCCGCATCCTCGAGGTAAACCGCGGAGCGCATCTTCCAGATGCTGATATTGCCGTGGTCCATCGCTCGGACGGAAGCGGTACAACCTTTGTCTGGACGAGCTATTTATCGTTGATCAGTCCTCAGTGGAAAAACTCTGTGGGAAGCGGCACTGGTGTGAACTGGCCGACAGGCACAGGTGCCACAGGCAGCGAAGGTGTCGCCGCGATGGTTCAGAAGACACCCAATGCCATTGGCTATGTCGCATTGATTTACGCCTTTCAGCATCAACTGAACTACGCAGCCGTGCGCAATCCTGCCGGGCAATTTGTCAGGGCAAATCTAGCAAGCATTACCGCTGCCGCGGCAGGCGCGGGGACACGGGCCGACCCGATCTCTATTCTCAATGCTGCGGGCAAAAGCGCTTATCCCATCAGCACGCTTACCTGGCTGCTCGTTCCGACCCAAGACATGCAGCCGGAAAAAAGAAGGGCAATCGCACAGTTGCTGTCCTGGATGCTAACCTCAGGACAGAAGCAGTGCGCCTCTCTGGGATATGCGCCGCTTCCGCGGGAACTCGCGACACGTGAGCGTCAAAGGATCAGCGCTCTCCCATGGACGGACGGGAAAGAGCCGGCACGAGATCCACGGTGAATCGATGAATCTCGCGATTTCCATGGCAATCCGGTCCCGAACGGCAGGCGCCAACGCCCATGGAATCGTCTTTCCCGCCCGCAGACCTGGCAGTCGGTTTGGGGACACATTCTCTCTTTATGGGGTGGCGCGAGTTGGGGCGGAATCGTTCCCCAAATTTCAGTCCGCCCGAGATCACTCCGCTTGTCCGTCTGGCCCCCGCGATCTGCCTAACCATGCTGCGTGATCCGCGCTTCACATGTTCGTCGCGTTCGCCTGTTCAACCGCTTACCTTCGTACACGGGTAGGGGGGCAGCCACGGAGCCGACGGGCAGAAAGGGTTCTCATTCCCTTGCTCGACATTCTGCAGTCCGTTCCAAACGCACGTAAGGCCTTGAGTTCCGGTAAAGCCCGTCTCAATATCTTTATCTTTGCTTTTCGACAATGGCACCGCCGAATGGAACAAAATACGTTCCGTTCCGCCCATTGACTCAGGGCACAGCCACCCGGTGAGATAATAGGCGCCGAAGGAGCATGCCCGTGCAAATCTGCTCGTTCTTTCCCTCGGCCACTGAGATTCTTTATGCACTCGAACTCGGGGACTCCGTAGCCGGTGTCACGTTTGAATGCGACTACCCGCCGGAGGCGCGGCAAAAACCCGTGGTGGTCGACACCGCGCTTCGACCGGGTCTCACTCCCGAGGAAATCGACCGCCAAGTGTCGAACTACGCCTCCGATGGCGAGAGTCCCTACATTGTGGACCTGGAAGCACTCGCTCGCATTCAACCCGACCTGGTCGTCACCCAGGGATTGTGCGATGTGTGCGCGGTCGGGACCCCGCACTTCGCCAAAGCCTTGGCCGAGCTTTCGCCGCCACCCAAAGTTCTTCCTCTCAGCCCGCATACGCTGGCGGATGTGCTCGCCGACATCGAAAAGGTGGGCGACGCCACGGAGCGGCGCCAACAGGCCGCGAAGCTGATCGCCCGTTTGCGCGAGCGCATCGCGAGAGTCCAGGCGCGACCCAGGGCGATTCCACAGATTGCCTGCCTGGAATGGTTAAATCCGCTCTATAACGCCGGGCATTGGGTTCCCGATATGGTGAAGATCGCAGGTGGATGCGACTCGCTTGCGGCGCCAGGGGAGTACAGCGCTCGAATAACGCAGGAAGCGGTCATAAGTCGAAACCCTGAGGTCCTCGTCATCATGCCATGCGGGTATGACGCGCAAAGGGCCAGAGAAGAATATCGCCGTACGGTGTTTCCCGTTGGCTGGAAAGACATTCGCGCGGTGCGCAACCGCCGGGTCTATGCCGTCGACGCTTCCGCCTACTTCTCGCGGCCCGGACCGCGGCTCATCGACGGGATAGAGATTTTGTATGCCTTGTTCCACCAGCACTTCTCCGAGAGCCTTCCGCCCGCCAGTTGGCTCGAAGTTTAGACCTGCTGTGGCAACGTTTGTTCTTCGAGCACTGGCTGGGCTCGTACATCTTTTCGTTTAAAACAAGAGCAACGGTTGCCCAGACCTTCAGTTGCGGCGAATTCCCGAATTCCCCATCTTTCTTTGCCCGCGTCGGGCCGAGGACTTCGGCTCGTTTGCCGCCACGCGCACGAGAAAACCCGGCCATTCAAACATTCCCGAAGATGCCGGGCTAGGAGATTCCAGGCTGGTCGAGAGCCGGGCTTTTCCTCCGCACCAGGCCAAAGCCCACGCAGCAAAGAAGACCGGCGCCCAGCAAAGTCAGCGAAGACGATTCAGGCACGGGTGTCCGGTCCATGGCGCCGATCAGTCTTCCACAGGTTTTACGGTGATTCATGTCCTTCTCATCCTCTTGTCGCCCCATATTCATCACATTTTTATCTGTGTGCGATTAGCCTTGGCGTTTCGCTTGAGTTGCTGGTTGCATTTTGCTTAACCCCAAGCGGCATTTTCTTCAATCGTATTTCTGACACGGGAGTGAGTTCCTGCAGTTGACGGGCGCGGCGGGGACCACGCGCGCGACGCTAAACACAAGTATCGCGAAAGCGCTGGCGGTTCCAGCCTGGTAATGTTCCGTTCGGCTACGCTTGCATAAGATATCTGGGCCGTTCCACGTTGGTTGATTGCACTTCAGGAGAATGAAATGAAATTTCGTCCCAATTCCGCGCAAGAAAACAGAGAAGGTTCGGGCGCAAGTGTTTGGGCGGGTTGGTGCCGCCGGACCCTTGCCTTGGGTTGCGCGGCACTGCTCGCCTTGTCCCCAGTAGTGCCCGCGTCGGCCGCTCCTCTAGGCGCAGCAGTGAAGCTTATGGCGGCGGCACCGGCGGATGCATTGGCCAGTGCTGGCGGAAGTTGCCAGCTCAACTCGCCCCGTGGGAAGGTTAGTCATGTAGTTACAATCATCTTCGACAATACACACTTCCTGCGCGACCCCGCACGCGATGGGTCGACACTGGTACCTTCCGACCTTGAGCAAATGCCGCACCTGCTCAATTTCATCAAGAACCACGGCGTGCTTCTTTCCAATCATCACACGCCGCTCATCGCGCACACCTCGGACGACATTATCACTATTCTGACCGGCGTGTACCCTGACCGCCACGGCGTAGCGACGGCGGCCAACAGCTACCTGGAATACAACCCGCTTGGCAACGCGCAATCGCAGTCCGCCTTCACCTATTGGACCGACCTGAGCCGGGACAACACCTATAACCTCATCAGCGGTCCCCTGGACGCAGATCATCCCAACGGTGTCAACGCTCCGGCACCGTGGGTGGCCTTCACTCGTGCCGGCTGCGACGTCGGCGCCGTCGGCGCCGCCGACATGGAGATCGAGAACACCGGCGTCGATCTCACCACCGTGTTCGGAGTAGGCTCACCGCAAACGACAGATCCCAACGCCTTCGCTAACTATGAGGGCGTGGCCATACATTGCGCTGCAACCAGCACGCTTTGCTCAGCCGCAAATGGCGGCTTCCCCGACAAGTTGCCATGGGAGCCGAATACCGACGGCTCGGCAGCAACGACGGATCCGGCTACTGGAACCTCTACCGCCTACGAGGGGTTTAACGGCCTTTTCGGCCATAAGTATGTCACCCAGGCTTTCGGAAATCTCGGGCTGGGCAGCAGTGTGTTGGACGGTAACGGAAATCTGAAGGACATCAACGGTAACACCATCGTGGATGACTTTTCTGGCACTTTGACGCCGGGCTTTCCGGGCTTCAGCTTGGCGCCGCAATATTCGCTGGGCTACGCCGCCGATATGCTCGAAGCCGGCGTCCCGGTGGTCTATTCCTACATCATCACCCCGCACCGGCCGCTCCCGGTTAACCCTTACGGCTACGGCTTCCCCTCAGACCTTAACGATTACGGTCCGGGTGAAGCAGATTATGTCCAAACGCTGAAGCAGTATGACGACGCGTTCAACAAGTTCTTCACGCGTCTTGCTAAAGACGGGATCACCCCGGCGAACACGCTCTTCATGATCATGGCGGAGGAGGGAGATCATGTGATCGCGGCCGAACCCACCAATGCTCCCTGCGACGGAGTGACCAAGCCGTGCACTTACGGCAACACGGTCGGCAACGAGGTGGGCGAGCTGGCCTTAAACTTCGGGGGTTTGCTCCAGGCGGAACGTGGCATCACCACCCCCGCTTCTGTGAACAGCGATTCTGCGCCGGACATCTACCTGACCAATAACCCCGGCGCGAATGATCCTACGCTGCGAGCCTTTGAGCGGGAGTCCGGCATCGTAAGTGTGACGAATCCGATTTCCGGAGCTACGGACACGATTGCGCAAGCTATGGCCAATTCTGTCGAGTTCAAAGCGTTGCACATGCAGACCTTTGACCCGCTACGGACGCCGAGCTTCACCATTTTTGCCAACCCCGACTATTTTGTTACGGGTTCCACCGCCTGCGGTACCAGCACGAGCCCGGAGACCGAATGTGTCACCCAACAGCCAGGCTTTGCGTGGAATCACGGTGACGTGCAGCCGGAGATCACTACCACCTGGCTGGGTATCGCAGGGCCGGGTGTCGACCAGGCAGGTGTAGATCGGGTAACGTGGTCGGATCACAGCGACGTTCGACCCACAATGCTCACATTACTGGGTCTAAAGGATGACTACCCGCACGAAGGACGCGCGCTAGTCGAAAAATTCAACGGCTGGGCGCAGCCTTCCGCTGTCAAGCGGAGTGCGAATTTCGTCACGCTGGCTAAGGCACTGAAACAGATTACGTCTCCGGTTGGCCCGTTTGGCCTGGCCACGCTTCATGCGTCTACAGTCGCCCTGGAAAGTGGCACCGGCGATGACGACTCCGCCTACACCGGCATCGAAAACAAGCTGGCTTCTTACACCGCCGAGCGCGATGCGCTCGTGTCGCAAATCCTTCCGTTACTTGAGGCTGCCGAATTGAACGGCAGAACGATTCCAAACAACACGGCAAGCAGTCTGGTTCATCAGGCGCAAAATCTGGTGTCCAGTGTGGAAGCCTACGCGGGCAGTCTGTAACGACGAACTGCGGCAGCTCTTGAAAAGAAAACGGGGGTGCAGTTCTTTTGCGCCCCTGTTCTCTTTCGTGCCCCCCTTTTAAACGTTTTGGACGGGGCTGGAGCATCACCAGTTCCTCGAAGCCCATGCTGCGCGATTCTGATGCGACGTTTTCCTTAGAAACTGACCTCCGCCAGCAGATGGAGATGGCTCTGCCCGAATCGGATGCCCCCACAGCAACCGGCGAGCTAAAACTACAGAGTCCCGGGCCTACTCTCGTTGCCCCGGTTTTGGGGTGACTGGGGGAATCCGGTCGAAGGCGAACGCGATTCCGGTCTGAAGGTGAACACCGTTCCGGTGGGAAGCCAAACGCTTTCCCTCGATTGCTGAGTCCGCTGCCCGGCAGGTGTCAACTGCAGGCGCGGTAAAGGCATGCTGTCCAAAAGGCCCTTGACTTAGGGCGGCGGGCGCGTTATTGGTTAGATCGCTCACTTGGTGTCGGGAAGTGCGGTGAGAGTCCGCCACTACCCCGTAACTGTAAGCGCGGAGAGTAGGGTAAAGAGGTTGTGAGCCACTGGGGCGTCCGTCCTGGGAAGGCTGCTCAAACTCGCTGAAGCGCAAGTCAGGAGACCGGCCAGGTGCTACTCAAGGCTTTCTTGCAACCTCGATGGGAGGGTTGCGGGGCATCTTCGCGATTTTGATCGTGCAGATCAGCTATTCTTCGGCGATCCCGCTTCGGATTGAACCGCAATTCTGTGCCTGGCGAAAAAGCAATCACGCTGATTCTGGGGGGCGCCCGCAGCGGTAAGAGCCGGCTGGCCCAGAAGCTTGCCTCGCGCTATCCCTCTGTGGTTTTCGTCGCCACCGCCACGGCGGTCGACGAGGAAATGCGCCGCAAAATCGAACGTCACAAGGCGGACCGCCCCTCGAAGTGGGTAACCGTCGAAGAGCCCGTCTCGGTCGACGCGGTGGTTCGCGAGTGGACGCCGCGGGCGGGAGTGATGCTGGTCGATTGCCTGACCTTGTATACCGCGAACCTGCTGTCCGCGGCACACAACAACGCCGAAGACGCGCTTGCCCGTGCGCAATCCCTCCTGGAGGCGCTGCGCAAAGCGGAAGCTCCGGTTGTGCTGGTCTCGAATGATGTCGGGAGTGGCATTGTTCCCGCGTACCCGACCGGGAGGGCCTTTCGCGATCTGCTGGGCGAGATCAACCAGCAAGTGGCCGCAATCGCCGACAACGTGGCATTCATGGTTGCCGGTCTCCCGCTCATGCTCAAAGGAAAGCTGGAGGCCGCACAGTGAACGCCGTACGGATTGCCGGCACGGGGAGCACGTGCGAACAACCACGCGTTGCGCGTGCCGTCAGGGCAGCCCCCGGCTCGCGGGGAGCCGTGGTCGAAGCGCCTGACTGCGGACCTGCCTTCATCGATGGCGGCCATCACGCTGTTGTTTGCCTGCGGGGGAGCGGGAATCTGGATCGCTCGATGTCAGGCAAGGAGAAAGCCCGTTGTCTTCGCGCCCCAGCCGGCGCCGATTTCCGCTGTTACCGAAGACATGCGGGCGGGCGCGCATCATGAAGCGCACCGGCTGGCTTGCCCTGCTGCTGATTGCAATGTCGGCGAGCCGCCTGGCTTGCCGCACGCTGGTGGACGACGTTGGGCGGACGGTCTCTCTCCCCGATCATCCCCATCGGCTGGTGTCGCTCGTACCCAGCGTTACCGATGATCTTTATGCGCTCCACGCCGGCGCAGAGGTCGTTGCCGTCAGCGACTTTACGAAATACCCCTCGGAGGCAGCGCATAAGCCGAGCATCGGCGCGCCGCTGACCCCCTCGATGGAGGCGATCGTTTCCCTTCGTCCCGACCTGGTGATTGCCAGCGCCGATACGAACCGCGAAGAGACTGTGCGCCAGTTGGAGCACCTGGGACTCGCGGTGTTCGTGGTCAATCCGCGCGGCATCGAAGGCGTTTTGTCCTCGCTTTTGAGCCTGGGAGGGGCGCTTGGCCGTCTGGATGGAGCTCGCGATCTTGTGTCCCAATTGCGCGCCCGCCTGCGCGCGGTAGAGGCGCGGGTCCAAACCAGGCCAGCCGTCCGGGTGTTCATGCCCATCTGGTATGACCCCGTCATCACGATTGGCAAGCATGCCTTTATCACCGAGATCATCCAGGCAGCAGGCGGCAAGTCTGTGACCGACGACATCAACCGCGAATGGCCCGAGATCAGCCTCGAGACGGTGATCGAGCGCAAGCCGGAGGCTCTGGTGCTGATGAAGGGATCCAAGATGTCCTTGATTGAAATCGAGCGCCGGCCAGGCTGGAAAACTCTGGACGCAGTCCGCAGCCACCGGGTGTATCTGGTGGACGAGCGGATCGAACTGCCGAGCCCCGTCGCCTTCGACGCCATGGAGGATCTGGCAAGACAGCTGCACCCGTGAGATGGACGCCCATCTCGCTAACTTCAACTTCAACCCGCAGGATGTCGGGAAGCGCGGTGAGAATCCGCCACTACCCCGTAACTGTAAGCGCGGAGAGCCGTCCGAAGGCCACTGGACGATCGATTCCGGGAAGGCGGACGAGCTTGACGATGCGCGAGTCAGGAGACCGGTCCTGCGCGATTTTCCGAGGGGAAAACTATGCGATTCCGTCGTTTCCTAGTCCGATGTGGTTTCATCGCCTGGCTTGTACTCGAACTCTCCTTTGCCGTCTGGGCCTCGGAAGGCGCTTCGGTCCACGGCACAGTGACCGACCCGCTGGGCGCCCGTGTCCAGGGAGCGCAAGTGGAACTGATCGAAGAACAACAAGCGAGAGCGTCGACGACCACCGGTCGCGAGGGACATTATCGCCTGTCCATTTCACCCGGACGGCGCTATCGATTGCGGATAACGGCGCCGTCGTTCGAACCCGCCGAAATGGAGGTTCCCTACGTTCGAGCTCGAGAGATCGAGGTTAACGCGATCCTGAGCATTCAGCCGCTCGCCTCGCGCATTACGGTGACCGCCACCGGCACTCCCACGCCCGTAGCGCAAATCGGGGCAGCGGTGTCCACTCTCGGGCCTCAAGAGTATCCGTTTGTCGAAGAGGTCCAGGAAGCACTGCGTTTGCTTCCAGGACTTCAAGCGACCCAAACCGGACAGCGCGGCGGGACGACATCGCTATTCATTCGCGGCGGATATGGCGACGACAACAAGGTCATGCTCGACGGTGTTCCCGTCTCGGATATCGGCGGGAATGTCGACTTTTCGAACCTCGCTCTGGCAGGCATCGACAAGGTTGAAGTGTTGCGCGCCCCCAACAGCGCGCTCTATGGATCCGACGCTCTAGCGGGAGTTGTCAACCTTGCCACCACACGCGGTTCGACCCCCTTGCCGGAACTGACCTACAGAGTGGGCGGCGGCAACTTTGGGACCTATGAACAGGAAGCCACCATCGGCGGAGCCTATCGCCAATTCGACTACTTCGGCGATTTCGCCCGGTTCGATACCCGAAACAGCATTCCCGGCGACACGTTTCACAACGCCACGGGAACGGCCAACTTCGGCTGGAAACTCTCGCAGGCAACCAGGCTCCAGGCCACCGCGCGCCGCCTGGCAAGCGCCGGCGGCAATCCCAATGCGCTCGACCTGTTCGCAATCCCCGATGCGGCCGAACAGAAGGCGCAATCCACCTTGATTGGCTTGACCCTTGAGAACCAGACGAGCCTCAACTGGCACAATCTTCTACGCTACAGCGCAGAGCGCCAGGCGGGGGAATTCACCGACTTCGCTCCCACCGGAATTCCCTACGCGAGTCCCGCAGTCGGCGCTGTTTATCTCGGAACCCCGGTGACCATCCGCGGAGCCAACGGCTACGCCGCCAGTGGACAGGCCCTGTTTCAGTTTCCCGGGACCTACCCCAACCAGTTCCTCAATTCCGCGGCTCGCGACCTGGTCTATGGACAATCGGACTACCGCTTCGGGGCCCATACGATCGCGCTCGCAAGTTTCAGCTACCAGCACGAGCGGGGCAGCACTTTTTCTACCGGCTCCACCAGGTCGGCCGTAGATCGAACCAACTACAGCGGGACCATCGAGGCCAAGGGGGACCTGTGGAACCGTGTCTTCTACACGGTGGGAACCGGAATCGAAGACAACGCGGTGTTTGGAAACGCGGCGACGCCTCGCGCGACGCTTGCCTACTACCCGGTGCGGCCAGGCAGCGCGGGATTTCTGAGTGGCACGAAAGTCCGTGGAACCTTCAGCAGCGGCATCAAGGAGCCAAACGTCTCCGAGCAGAACGAGTCGCTGTTCGGATTGCTCGACCAGCTTCCGAACGGTCAGCAATTGATCTCCCGGTCCCGCGTGGCGCCCATCGGAGCCGAACGCTCCCGGACCTTTGATGGGGGACTCGACCAGCAGCTCTTTGGCGGGCGCGGCGTCCTCGGAATTACCTATTTCCATAACCTGTTCAGCAACCTGATCGAGTTCGTTCCACAGACCGGGCTGGTTTCGCTCAGCGTCCCGTCGCCGGTAGTCCAGGCGACCCCGCTGGGGGCCTATGTCAACTCCGAGCGGCTCCGCGCTCAAGGCGCAGAGCTTGAGCTCAATTACAAATTGACCGCGGACCTCCGGGCGCGCGCGGGATACACCTATCTCGATGCCGTGGTTGAACGTTCGTTTTCAAGCGATGCGCTCTTCCCTTCGATCAATCCTCTGTTTCCCGCCAGTCCGATCGGCGCTTTCTCGCCCTTGCGAGGAGCCAGGCCTTTCCGGCGCGCCCCCCACTCCGGGTACTTCGGAATCTATTACACCCACTCCCGCTGGTTGATCGCGGCCACGAGCACACTGGTCGGAAGAAGGGACGACAGCGATTTCCTGTCCGACAAGGACGGGGGCACGACCCTGCTCCTGCCGAACCGCAACCTCGATCCCTCCTATCAGCTCATTGACTTGAGCGCCAGTTTTCGCGTGCGCCGCTCGCTGTCTCTGTACGCGAGCTTTGAAAACCTCCTGGACCAGCGCTATCAGGAAGCCTTCGGCTATCCGGCGCTGCCTTTCACCTTCCGTTCCGGAGCCAAGATCACATTCGGAGGCGAGTCGTGGAAGCTCAATTAGCGGAGCGGGCCCTCGGAGAAAGCAGGCAAAGCGGCCAGGCCGGCAGGTTCAGACTGGTGGTGTGCGTTCTCGGTGCGTGCCTTGCGGCCTCCATGCTCTTTTCGCTCACCGTCGGCGCCGCCCGCATTCCCCTGGGCGACACGCTTCGCTTTCTTCGCGGGGACCAGTCGCTTTCAAAGTCTACCGTGACCGTTTTGAGCCAGGTGCGCATGCCGCGCCTGGCGGCGGCGGCCCTGGTTGGCGCTGCGCTCTCGATTGCCGGACTGCTGTTTCAGGGGCTGTTCCGCAATCCATTGGCCGACCCCTACGTAATCGGGTCCTCGGGGGGCGCGGCTTTGGGGGCCGCGGCAGGCTTCTTTCTGCTTCCTCACATCGACCTGCTCGGATTCGGGACCGTCTCTTTGTCTGCATTTGCCGGCTCGGTCCTCACCATTGTGCTCGTCTACCGGCTGGCCCGCGCCGGGGGGCGGACCCAGATTGTCACCCTGCTTCTGGCCGGTTTTGGCGTGAGCACGATGCTCAGCTACACGACGTACTTCTTCGAGTTACTCAACCAGAATTATGGACTGGGCATGTCCATGCTGGTGTCGTGGTTTCATGGAACCATCGATGCGCCGCGTTGGGCCCAACTGGCGGTTTCAGCAGTCATGATGATCGGGGCCTGCTGCGCTTCGGTTCCCCTCGCGAGGCGTTTAAACACTCTGGCATTGGGCGATGAATATGCCCAGCAGCTGGGACTGAACCTGGAGGCTACGCGGATGGTCCTGATCGTGACCGGTTCCCTGCTCGTCGCCTCCGCCGTTTCTCTGGGCGGGCTGATCAGCTTCGTCGGCCTGGTCGTTCCCCACCTGGCGCGCCTGGTGATGGGCCCGGACAATGTCCGCCTGCTCCCGGTCACGGCCATTGCCGGGGCTCTATTCCTGGTACTGGCCGACACCCTGGCAAGGACCTTATTGGCTCCTGCCGAGATTCCGGTGGGAGTTCTGAGCGCCCTCGTCGGAGGACCGTTTTTTCTTTATCTGCTCCGGCGAACCAAACGGGAATACAGATTATGAAGCTGCCGCTGCGCTTTGAATCCGTGTCGTTTGCCTTCGACCATCGGCGGTTGTTCGAAGAGGCCTCGTTTTTTCTGACCGAGGGCGCCTGCACAGCCCTGATCGGCCCCAACGGCTCAGGCAAGACCACGCTGTTGCGCCTGGCCGCGGGATTGCTGCGGCCCACATCGGGCAGCATTTCGGTTTTTGGACAAGACGTTGCCGCCCTGGGTCCGAGGCAGCTGGCCCGGTCGATCGCCGTGGTCCCGCAACAGGTCGCGATCCCTTTCGACTTCACCGTGCGCGAGATCGTAGAACAGGGCCGCACTCCTTACCTCCGGCTCTTTGGCGGGTTGACGAGAGCCGACCGTGCCGCCGTCGAGCGCGCTATGCAGCTTGCCGACGTCGCGCGGCTCGAAAACCGCGTCTTCAATGACCTGAGCGGCGGAGAACAGCAGCGCGTCAAGATTGCGCTCGGCCTCGCCCAGCAACCGCGACTGCTTCTGCTCGACGAGCCGGCGCAAAATCTCGACATCGGCCGCCAGGCCGAATTGCTGGACCTGCTTCGCCAGTTCCAGCGCGAGGGCATTACGGTCGTCGCCGCCATGCACCATCTGGAGCTGATCGAGGGAACGTTCTCCAGCGTGGTCCTTCTGACCGCGCAGGGAACGCTCCTGGACGGGAGTCCGAAGGAGATCCTGCGGCCGGCCATCCTCGAGCAGGCCTTCCAGTGTCCTCCGCGCGTCCGCGCCCGACTGGTTCCATCGAAAACCATCTCAAAGGAGCAACCGGCATGAAACCCATCTCCTCCCCGGCCGCCGAAATCAGTCGCGGCATCCAGGGAACCAATCCCCAGTGGTCGGAACGCGCCCGCACCCGCTTGAACCGGCTGACCAAGCCGCTCGGAAGTCTCGGCAGCCTCGAGACCATCGCCGAACGGATGGTTGCCATCGGCGAGGAGGAATCCTTCCGGGAGTTGCGGAAAATGGTCTACGTGTTCGCCTCCGACCACGGCATTGCCGCCGAAGGCGTGAGCGCGTATCCGAAAGAAGTCACGCGGCAGATGGTGATGAATTTTCTGTCAAACGGAGCGGCCATCAATGTGCTCGCCCGACTGCACGGCGCCCGCCTGGTTGTGGTCGACGTTGGGGTCGATGGCGACTTAGGGCCCGTTCCCGGCATGGTCGACCGCAAGGTGCGGCGGGGCACCCGCAATATGTTGCACGAGCCGGCCATGAGCGAGGGCGAATTGGATCGCGCCCTCGAGGTGGGGTTTGAACAGGCCGAGTCTGCCCATGAGGAGGGCTGCCGGCTGCTGGCTGTGGGGGAGATGGGGATCGGCAACACAACCTCTGCGAGCGCCATCACCTCGGTCCTCACCGGGCAGGCCCCTGGGCTGGTGACCGGCAAAGGCACCGGGCTGAACCCGGAAGCCTATGCGCACAAGATACGGGTGGTCGAGGCTGTGGTCGAGCGGCATTTCCCGGGAGGTGAAGAAGGTTCCGACCCCCTCAAGGTGCTCCGCTCGGTCGGAGGTCTTGAGATCGCGGCCATGACGGGAATGATGCTCGGCGCGGCCCGGCATCGGATTGCCGTCATCGTCGACGGTTTTATTTCGACCGCCGCCGCCGCCCTCGCTTACGCACTCGAGCCCCGCGTCAAGGACTATTTGTTTGCCGGGCACTGCTCCGAGGAACCGGGCCACCGTTTTCTGCTCGACTTCATCGGGCTCGAACCGATTCTTTCGCTGCACTTGAGGCTCGGAGAGGGTACGGGAGCGGTGCTGGCGATGCCCGTCATTGAGTCCGCCCTCCGCGTCTACTCGGAAATGGCTACCTTCGCCTCGGCCGGAGTGAGCGGGGCCACGTCTTGAAGCGCCTGGCCGACGACCTGCTCTCTGCCTTCGAGTTCCTGACTCGTCTGCCGGTCGCCCCTAAGGAGTTTTGCGCCGATTCGCCGGCAAGGGCGGTAAAGTTCTTTCCTGTGGTCGGATTGGCGGTCGGCCTCACGGGCTCGCTGCTCCATCGCCTGCTCGCGCCCCATCTGAACCGCAACCTGTCGGCATTGGCGGTGCTCGCTTTCTTTGTGCTGGCCACGGGCGCTCTTCACGAAGACGGCCTGGCGGACGCCGCCGATGGCCTGGGGGGAGGCTCGAGCCGCCAACAGGCCCTGGCCATCCTGCGCGACAGTAGAATCGGCAGCTTCGGCGCGATTGCCGTTGTCCTTTCGCTGCTCGCGCGGTGGCTGCTCCTTGCGAGCCTTCCGCTTTCGCGCTTTACCGCCTGCGTGGTTTCCGCCCACGTCCTCTGCCGGTGGACGGCACTCCCCCTGAGTTTTTTCCTGCCTTCGGCGCGAGGTGAGGACGGCCAGGGCGCACAGGTGGCGGGCAGGCTGTCCACCCTGAGTCTGGCCGCCGGAACCGGCATCGGCTTCGGCCTGGTGGCGTTCGTGATGCGCGCCGGGTCCTGGGCTCCCATCGCCGCCGCATCCGCCATGACCCTGGCGAGCGGGTGGTACTTCTGGCGACGGCTGGGAGGAATGACGGGCGATTGCTTCGGGGCGGCGAATCAGGTCGCGGAAATTGCCGTTTACCTGTGCGGGGTCTGGACGAGGTGAGCCACATCCTCTTCGTGCGCCACGCTGAAACCGACATGGCGGGAAGGTTCTGCGGTCACCTGGACCCTGCGTTGAATGACCGCGGCCGCGCCCAGTTGCCTCGCCTTCTGGAACAATTGAGGCAGAGAAGATTCGAGAGAAGATTCGAGAGAATTTTCTCGAGCGACCTGACGCGAGCCCGACAAACGGCCGAGGCCGTCGCCCATCCTTCTGGTCTTGAGGTTGTGTGTCGCCCAGGCTTGCGCGAGATCTCCTTCGGAGACTGGGAAGGGCTGTCCTGGACGGAGATCGAAATGCGTGATCCGGAGCTGGCAAGACGCTGGGTCGAAGAGTACCCGCATTTCCCGGCGCCCGGAGGCGAAACCTTTGAATGCTTTCGAATGCGGGTGCGCACGGAAATCGAGTTCTTAACGGACCGAACGGAGCAGTCGTCCGCGGTGGTGGTCACGCACGCAGGCTTTTTGCGGGTCGCTCTTGAGCCGTCGCCGGGAATCGAATGGCCGATTGGGTACGCCGCGATCGTTCAAGTCGAGCGGAGCTGCCTGTTCCGGGACGGCAATCGCAGTTAGCATCGGTTCCTACTGCGATTTCGGGCTGGCGGTCTCCGCCTCATCCCCCTCCTCGGTCTGGAAATCGTGGTAAACGGCGCGCAGCTTCTCTTTCATATCCTTGTATTTCTTGTATGCCTCTAATTCTTGTTTGGCTTCTTCGGGACGTCCGGTCAGCCGATACACCGTGGCTAAACGGAAATGTCCGCCGGCGTTGGTAGGATCGAGCTTTATGGCACGCTGCAAAAGCGCCTCCGCCTGTTTGGGCTGCTCCATGGTCATATAGACTTTGGCCAGGCCAACGCTGGCCTCGGGGTCGTCGGCATGGATTTGTAAGGCGCGGGTGTAACGCTGTCTTGCTTCCTGCAAATCTCCGCGATCAAACGCCATGTCGGCCAGTCTGCATTCGGACTGTTCATCGGTGGGATTCGCCTGCAGCGCCATCTTATATTCGCTTTCGGCTTCCTGGCGGCCCGCGGGAGTTCCCAACGACCGCAGCATCTCGGCAAGTTCGAAGTGGAGCCCGGGGAGTTGCGGATCGAGTTTGAGCGCCGCCCGGTAGTTTTCGATCGCTTCCGCATTACTTCCCCGCTTCGCAAGTTCGTGCGCCATGGCCTGATGGAAGCGGGCCGAATTCGGGTTTACGAGCGACAAACTGAGCAGCGATTCGTTTGCCAGGTCCGAATAGACCCGGTATGCGGTGTAAAGCAGGCCTTCATTCTCCGGCTCCAGCCGGCGAAGCTCGCTGACGACGGCGGCCGCTTTGTCGAGGTCGCCATCGGCGGAATGGATTTCTACCAGTTCTAATCCCGTCTCAATGCGGATTTTCTTGTCGCGAACCTGAGGGAAGGCTTCCTGCAAATCCCGCCGCCCATCGGCGATATCGCCGGTGCGCTTTTCGGCGATTCCGAGAAGAGCCTTGATCTTCCATAATGTTCGCTGCGTCCGAAGGGCCTCGCGAAGCTGGGGGATCGCGTCGTTATAGTTCCCCTGAAAAAACAACATCACGCCCAAATTGCCCCGGGCATCTACGTTGTTCGGATCGAGCGCCAGAATGGCCTTGAACTCTGACGCCGCCAGATCGAGCTTGTTGTCTCGCATGAATTCCGCCGCCTGGCGGCGGTGGGTTTCAATTTGCCGGTCTCGGCCAGCATCCGACTGAGAAAACGCTGACGGCACCGCAAAAAAGAAGATCACCCAACACGAGACAACGACTGCTTTTTTCCCCATGACAACGATTGTACGGCAAACGAGCGGTATCTCTCGTTCTTGCCGCAAAAAGCCGAGGACGGCGGGCTTGCCGCCGCCCTCGCTGGTTACGCGAGCGCCGTTAGAAGGTTACCCGCGCGCCCAGTTGGATCGTACGCGGCCCGTTCGCGAGGCTCGTGATAGTACCCACGCCCGAACTACTCACGTCATTGTTCGGCAATGCGAAGCTCGGGTGGTTCATGACGTTAACGAAGTCACCGCGAAGTTCGAGCCCGGCCCGTTCCTTGAAGCGCCAGTTCTTCGCCACAGACAGGTTGATGTCAGACAGTTTTGGCCCGAAGAGCGTGTTTCTGCGTCCGTACCCGAACACGCCGTTGCCCTGCTGGGTTGGACTCTGAAAGGCGGCAGGGTTGAACCAGCAAGTCACGGTTCCTACAGCCGCGCCACCGGGGCAGGTGCCTGACATGGCGGACACGCCTGCAATGGGATTGGCAAACACATTGCCGGCCTGCGAATAGTCGTTCACACCCTTGTCCAACACCGTGAACGGAGTGCCGCTCTGGTAGATCAAGGTACCCGACAAGCGCCATCCGCCGAGCACAGAGTCCACGGCGCCATTCTGGTTCATGAAGGGTTTGCCCGTGCCAAACGGCAGTTCGTACACCACCGTCCCTTTGAGGGCATGGGGGATGTCAAAGTTCGAATTCCCGTAGTTCGAGCCGGGCCTGTTTCCAAGTTGCCAATCCTGTTCCCCGGCGGTGCTGCCCCACCCGGCCGAGTCCTGTTCATCCAGGAAATGCGACCAGGCGTAGTTGACATCGAAGTTCAACCCGTAAGAAGTACGCTTCTTGAGGTCGATTTGCAGCGAGTTGTAGTTGGAGATGGCGTTGAAGTTTGAGCCGGAAAGGCTTCCGAAGGCAGGATAGGGACGCGCGCACGTGCTGGGGCTCGCGGCGATGGTTGCGGGCGTTGCCCCGTTGCAGGCTGATACGTCGTTCGCGTTCAGCAGGGCCGGGTTGGTGATCTGGTTCAGGTCGGTGAGATATTGCAGATTCATCCCGTGACTTCCGATGTAGGCGATCGACGCCGCGAAGTCCTTGGCGAACTGGTGCTCGACGGTGAGATTCCATTCCCAGATCTCTCCCGGCTTGATGTTATAGGGCTCGTAAGGCGGATTATAGACGGGATTGGTGACGTAGGACGCCGGGTTCGTCGAACCCTGAAGGTAAGGCAGGGCGTTGGCCATCATCGCAGCGCTCGAGCTCAAATAGAGCGGGGTACTGTTGTTGGTGCCGGCAATCCAGCCCGTGTCCCCGGCGGCAGCATTCGGGTCGCTGTTGCTGCCCTGAAAGGCAGCGCCGAAGCCCATTTGCCCACCGCCCTCGCCGCCATAGAGATCCATGCTGTAGTTATAGGCGAACAGTCCTACCCCGCCGCGGAAGACGGTGTCGTTCCTGATCGACCAGGCAAAACCTGCCCGAGGGAGGAAGATGTTCCAGACCGGCTTCTGCAAGGTGGAACGGTGGTCCTGAGGGGCAAACCATATCGAGCCCGGGGTGCCCGCGAAGGGGCCGGTGTTATTGGTGAGGTTCGGGTCGAAGTCGCCAAGGCGGTTCTCTTGCTCGCTCATGCCCGTGTTCCCCGTCCAGCGCAAGCCGAGGTTGAGGGTGAGATTGGGCTTGACTTTAAAGTCGTCCTGAATGAAAGCCTGCGGACTCTTCAGCCGCATGCCGGTCCCATACTGGTTCTCCGCGGACCAGCCGCTGATGTTGCCGAGCAGGAAATCGGCAAAGCCCGAGCCCGATTGTGACGTATCCACCGCTCCGTTGGCTATGCCCCCGGTGTATTGTCCGCTGAATTTGTAGTTGCCGGCGCTATTCGAGCCCCAGGCTGTGGTGTTGCCCCGGCTGATCAACACCTCAAGCCCGAAATGCAGAACGTGCTTGCCGTGGACCAAGGTCAACACATCCGAGGGGTCAAACGAGTGCTCGATGTAAATGGCATCGGTAGCGGGCGACAAGGTGTTTACCCCGTCGGGGCCGGGAAAATTACCCGAATAAAAGCTTGAGTCGCCGATGAAGGGCATTTGGTTGAAGTGAGTGTCTTGCAGGCCAAACGCCGTTCCGGGGTTCAACCCGAGGGACTGGGATTGAAACCAGTTGCCCTGCTTCGTGTAACCCATCCGGAATTCGTTGACCAGGTTCGGAGTCACCGTCCACGTGTCGGTGACCTGCACGTTGTAACCGTCCACGTCCCCGCTCCCGCAGTTGAGCGGGCAGTTGAACAGGCCGTTGTCGACCCCGGGGTTGTCCTTCTGCGTGATGGAGAACGAGAGGCGGTTGTTCGAGTTCACATTGTAGTCCACGCGCCCAAAATACCGGTGCACCGGGGAGCTGTTGATATGCGCGAGGTAGAGATTATTTTGACACTCGAACTGATACGGAGGGGCCGCACAACTTCCTACCCCTTGCGGTGCGGTGGGCCAGCCATACTTGGATGTCATGATGGCCGCCGCCACCGAGTCCATCCGGCTGGGCGCGCCGCCGCAGTTGGTGCCGTTCGGAATCATGTTGAGGCCGCCGCACTCGCTGGCGAAAGAGGCGCGAGCTAAGCTCCCCCCCGACCCGGTTGTGGTGAGCGGGTCATAAATGGGGTACATGCCGGTGAAATCGCCCCGCTCCATGGCGGCGGTAGGAACGGTGACGTAGCCGTTCGACGCGCTGTTGTTGACGATCCTGTCTATGCCGAAAAAGAAAAAGAGCTTGTTCTTGAGAATGGGCCCGCCGACGGTGGCGCCAAACTGGTCGTACCGCAAGTACGGCACTTCTGCTGCTGAATTGCGAATTTGCGGGCCCGAGGGGTTCAGAGGGTTCGGGACAAACTTAGGCTGCTGATCATTGAAATAGCTGTTGGCGTTCAGAAAGCTGTTCGAGAAAAACTCATAGCCGGACCCATGCCAACTGTTGGTTCCGCTTTTCGTGATCTGGTTGAACATGACCCCGCCCATGCCGTATTGCGCCGAGAAGGAGTTGGTGTTGATCTGCACTTCCTGAACGGTTTCAAAGACCGCGTCGTCGTTGTTGTAGCTCGCCGGCAGGGTGGTGCTCGCCCCGTCCTGAAGGAAATTGCCGAAGTTCGGCAGGTTGCCGTTGACCGAAACCGCGTCGCCGGCATTCCAGGCGCCCCCGGCCTGCGAGACCCGCCCGTTCGTCGTGCCTCCAGCGCCCGGCAGATAGATGTTCAAAGAAGCCCAGTCTTCGCCGGTGATCCCGCCCCCGGACTGGGGCAGCTCGGACATGGTGTTGAATTGCATAATCGAGCCCTGCTGGCCGGTTTCGGTCTCGATGAGCGGCGCGCCTCCGCCTTCGACCGTGACGGTTTCCGTAAGAGAGCCTATCTCAAGCTTTGCGTCCTCGGTAATAACATCGACCAGCAGGCTGATGGGCCCGCGAACCAGCTTCTTGAAGCCCTTGGACTCGAAGCTTACGGTGTAATTGCCGGGGGGCGTAGAGACGGTGTCGTAGATGCCGCTCTGGTTGGTGGTAAAGAGCTTGATCTCACCGGTATCTTTGTTCGTGAGGGTGACGCTCGCCCCTGCGATGGGCGCGCCGGTGGCATCGCTGACCGTACCCCGAATCTCGCCCGTGTTGCGGCTCTGCGCAAAAGCTGCGGCAGAGATCAAAATTACAGCGGCAAATACGGCAATCAAACGACTGAACAGTCTCATAAGGCCATCTCCCAGCGCAATGTTGACAAACAAATCTTCCTTCTGGACATGCGGCTCCGCTGTCGGAAGCCCTGCCAGGGGTGCAATGCTCCCCGCTGAATTTTTAGAAATCGCGTTATTCTTGCTTCGAAGAGTGAATTCCTGCTAGGGTCGGATTAAGCTCCATCTGCATAGGCGTTGTCAAGAAAAAAATAAGCGCGGCCGCGAGAGGTATTGTTAGAATACCGGTTTTTTTGGCCCTCCCGCGCACATTCGAGCGGCGTCAGCTGCCGAGTTAGTTTGGGTCGAAAACAATAAACAGGCCGCCGTTACTGGGGAAAATGATCGTCGAGGCAGTTCGGTTTCTGCTGCCGGCGCGCGGCGCCTGCTTCGAAAACGACTAAGAACTATGCAGGAAGAGCCGGTTTGGTCTGGCGTTGCGGCCCACGACGAGTCCCCATTAGGCTAGAATGTTCGGTTCCAGGCCATTCTCAAGGCTGCTGGGAGCGATAGCCGGATGAGAGCCAACAAGGCCAGCAAGAAGGAAGCCGCAAAGAAGCCCCAAGCCGTGACCTTGCAGATGGTAGCCGAGCGCGTGGGGCTTACCAAGGGGACCTGTTCTGCGGTCCTGAACAAGTCCGCAGCGGCCCGATCGGTCCCATCCTACACGCAGGATCGAATCCTCCAGGCTGCCCGTGAGTTGAATTACCGTCCCAGTTTCTATGCCCGCAATCTGGGAGTGAAGCGCACTTACATGATCGGCGTGGTCACCCAGGAAATCGGAGACTTCTATGGTTCTCCGATCATCAGCGGCATTGAGCGATATCTTCGACAGAGAAATTACTTCTTTCTCACCGTCGCTCACCGCGACGATCCCAAGCTGCTTGACACCTATTCGCACCTTCTGTTGGACCGCGGTGTAGAAGGGTTCATTACCGTCGACACCCTGATTGACCGGCCCTTGCCCCTGCCGGCCATCGCCATCCCCGGGCACCGCCGCGTAGAAGGCGTCACCAACATTGTCCTGGATCATCGTAAAGCCGCGTGGCTGGCGCTCAATCACCTGGTCGGACTGGGCCACCGGGAAATCGCCTTTATGAAGGGAGCGGTCGAAAGCCCAGATACGGAGGACCGCTGGAGCGCAGTCTGCGAAGTGGTCGAGGAGCTCGGCATTCCCATGCGGGCGGAGCTCGTCGTTCAACTCGAAGGCCGGGACCCCACGCCCCAGTTGGGCTATCCCTTCGGAGCGCAGCTGCTTTCGCGAGGACGGCCATTCACTGCCCTCTTTGCCTATAACGATGTCGCCGCCATCGGCGCCATTCGCGCCTTCCAGGAGGCTGGTTTGCGGGTTCCCGGGGACGTTTCTGTGGTGGGATTCGATGACATACGAATCGCCGTGCATAACAACCCCAGTCTTACCACTGTGCGCCAGCCGCTCGAACGCATGGGGGAGATAGCGGCGTGCACCTTGTTAAACCGGATCGAACACCACGACAATGGCGCGAAAGTCATCGAGGTGGAGCCCGAATTTGTGGTCCGCCATTCCACGGCCCGCCTCCCCACTCTGCCCGGCGCCCGCGTTCGTAAAGCCAAACTCGAGGGCGAGCTGGTCGAGAACTAGCCCCGGCTTCGGGTCAGAGGTAGTCGTCACCCACTCAAGCTTTTTCCCTTCGACCTGCTTCTACCAGCCGGCGATTTTGGTCTTCACGGCATACAGGGAAGTATGGGTCAGGACATAGAGCGTGCTGTGATCCGGCCCGCCAAACAGAACGCAAACCGGACGCTCCGGCACATCGATACGGCCCGTCAGCTGGCCTTTCGGGTTATAGACCATCACCTCTCCCGCAGCCAGATAGACGTTGCCGTCACGATCCTCGGCTACGCTTTCGCCGCCCCGCTCTGCAAACAGCTCGAGATCGGTGATCGTTCCTTTGTCCGTAACCTTCCCTCTGTAGGTCTTTTCATCGGATTCGTCGCTGACATAAAAGGGCCTCCCGGGCGCCGCCTTGGCCAGGCTGAAGGCGCGGAGGATGTCGGCCATCTTCGTGCCGTAGTAAAGCTGTCCCTCGACGAAGTCCTCGCCGGCGGGAATGAAAACGGTGTGGTCGGGCGAAAGGTATTGATAGGGCCGGTCTCCTGGAACGCTGCGGCTCGTCCAGACATCGACCGGCAGCATCGGCGTCATGCCTGCCCGCTCGGTCGCCGGTTCGGGTTTGAGCAGCGTGATCTGGTCCATGGGCGCGCCGGGACGGAACCAATACACAGTCCCTTTTCCGGCGTAGGAGACGACGATCAGATCTCCGGCTTTGTCGAATCCGAGGTTTACCGGGTCGAGCGGGGTGTCGCGCACCACGAGTGCCTCGCGGCCCTCCGGGGACCATCGGTAGATTCGATGCCAGTGTGCGTCGACAAAGTAGAGTCGGCCTTCCGGATCGACCGCGGCCCCGGAGATGTTGAAAAACCCGGTTGCCAGCCGCTCGAGCGGCTGAGGCTGCGAGGGTTCCTGCCGGGAGTAATGTTCCGGCACGTTCAGGGTCGCGAACTCGTAGGCCCGCACTTCCGCATGGTTGGTGGCATCAAAGACGGAATTGTCGAACCCCGCCTTGCTGTCGCTGTCGACGTGCACGTTGCGGAAGCGAATGTCGTGCGATTGCGACAGCTTGATTGCGTAGGGAAAGGGCTGATAGCTGCTGACCACGCGATATCCGTGGTAGTTGGCAATGGTAATGTTGGCCGACCGCGAAATTTCCAGCGGCAGGGCAAAGCCGCTTTCGCCACGCTCTTCTTCGGTCTGGATGGCGTCGAGTTCCCAGTTCTCGACCTGATCGAGTTTGACCTCGTTCGCGACGTGGTGCTCGCTCGACAACTCATAGACGCGGCCCGGGGTGGCGGTATTCGAGATGTACAGTCCTGCCTGGGCGAAGGTGCTGGGGGTCCAGATATTGGCGAAGGTCCCGCCGCCGCCGTTTGTGATCCAAAGGCTGGGGTACTGGCCGTCCCAGCGGCGGCGAACGTCCGGATCGGCAGTATGCGTGTTGTTGTAAGGGTTGGTGCGCGTGCCATCGGCGGCATTGGTCCCATGACCGCCCAGGAAGCGCACGTCATCCATCACCGAATCCGCGCCGGCCATCCACAGGGCGCCGACCGCGCGGCTGTTGATCCCGTTGGTGTAGAGGCCGATACCGGTCACGATGTTGTGCCCGCCGCCGGGGGCTTCGAGCAGGGGCTTGGGCGCGCCCGGCCCCTCGAAGGCGGCTGTTCCGTCGGCCAGATCGAACTGGGTCATGCTGGGGTGTAGACCGATGAGCACCGTGTCCGGGCGAAGCTTCAACGTATCGCTGACAACGTATCGCCCCATGGGGATGTAGAGGACCCGATGTTCTGCGATCGCCCTCTCCACCACCTCGGTGTCGTCGGTGGTGCCGTCGCCTTTGGCTCCGAGCGATTGGAGATTGACCCACGTGCTCGGGGCAGGCAGCGGCCGGATTGTGCTGGCTTCAAAGGGCGGCAACGCCTTCACCGCTTCCGCATCGAAGTTCGTTCGAATGCCGTCGTCCGCGCCCGGAGCGCTCATCGTCAACCCGTGTGAGAAGGCTCTTACTACATAGCTTTCGCCTGGACCGCTGACTTGCTTTTCCCCTTCGCGCAGCAGGGCAAAGACCGGCACGCCATGGCAGGCGATGTTTTCGAGATTGATCTGCGTGCGTGGATTCGTGACGTTGCTGATGCGAATGGCCGGACCGCTGATGTTTTCAAAGCGCACGTCTTTTGCCCACAGCTCTTCGGCGTAGTTCGGGTCAATGGAGATGGCTTCCGGTACACCGCGAAATGCGTCGTGAACGAGCGTCAGTCCCGCTTCATGCTCACGGATCGCCGCTTTCCTCTGGCCTTCAAAGGTAGAATCCAGCAGCGTAAACTGCCAGCCGGGCGAAGGCTTCTGCGTGATAATGCCATAGTCTCCGCCATAGAAATGCAGGTCCTCGGCTTCGTTGCCTATGTCTTTGAGAGCTGCCTGCCCGGAGCCGATGTGGAAGTCCATGTGGGCTAGATAGCAATGCTGGGCTACATGGAACCGGATGCCTACGGCTGCCGGGTTGCCGCTGCCGATTTCAAAGTCCACGTTGCTCATGGCGGAATAGAACGTCCCCGGATTCGCATCGATCACGTTGTTGCTGGGAGGGACGGTCCCTTCCAGGATGGGACGCGGGCCATTCGGCTGGTGCTCCCGAAAGCGGCTGCTGCCGGGCCGCCCGCCCGTGAAGACAAACATGTAGCCAATCCCCTGCTGGTAGCCGGGCGTGTCATCGGCGAGCACGAAGGCCGGACGGCGGGCGCCGTAGCCGATCACCCGCACGCTGGGCCAGACATAGATCGTGCGGGTGATGCGATAGCGGCCCTCCGGGACAAAGACGATGCCTTCTCCATATTGGGATTCGACTCTGTCAATTGCGGCCTGAATGGCAGCGCTGTCGTCGGACGAGCCGTCCCCTCTGACCGCGAACTGCTCTTTTGTCAGATAAACGGCCTTGGCATCCTCAAGCCGAACCGGATAGTACGACGCTGCCTCGACGGACAGCGCCAGCCCAAACAGAAGCGTGCCAAAGATGGCAGCGTTTTTCATTCTGGTCGATTCTCCCTGTACACATGGTCGGAATCTGCCGAACGCCAGTCCAAGGCCCACATCCTTCGGCAAATTCCGCTGACTCAGCAATATAACCTAGTACGGGCAGCCCCATTTCGTTGCCTTCTTCAGTAGGTGAGAGGGTCGATTTTGCGAGCCGGATCCGGCCCATTCGAGCTCGGGTTCGAGCAGTTCACGCAGCCGGCACCTTCGACCGTCGGCTACGTGATCCTCTTCCGCTCCCTCGCGCAGGAGCGGTGTTTAACGGTTCGCCTGCGGCCTCGAATGCCGCCAGGCGCGACGCTAACTACATCCCTACCCATGAGGCGGGCAGCAGGCCGGTTCTAGGATTTGCCGCAACATGTACCTTCGAGAACTCCGGTCACGGGTCCCTGGAGGGTGCGGCGGATGGTTGCGCTCGATCGACGCCGGCATGAAGCGGGCGTGGGAGGGTCGGATTTGAAGATTGCCATCGGCTTCGAAAATACACTTTGGTTCATCGTTGTCCGGTCTCTTCTTTTTGTGCGGGCACATAAGCCGTTAACCATCAACGTCCTCGTATGAAACTGTGAATTCGCATGATTCGTTCCCAAGAATACCGGTTTTTCTGCAACATTTCGCTTGACAAGCGGCCGGTAAGTGATGCTAAATGGTCGCCGATTGATCGCCTAGTGCAAAAGCATTAGCAAGCGCCCCGTCACTCATCGCCACTCCAGAAGCAGTCACGCAGTAAAGTCGATCAGTTATCCGAACTCTACAGGTGCACTTACGCTGCTGCCCGCTGTTACCGACGGCAACGCAAATGAGGCTGACTGTCGCATGGATTGTATTCCTTGCCACAACCGGATTGCCGCGGGTGGATCCATCGCGTTTGGGCCGATGGCATTTTTCGTGGAAAACGTCGCCGAAAAAGTTCGAACCGTAGAGGTGCACTAAAGGCGGGCCACAGAAGGACTTTTCCCTTGACTGGGAAACTTGCGGAACAGTATGTTGCTCCAAGTACTTACAAAGACCGGATCGGGATACGCATCTATGCCTGGCCTGCTCGCAATGATACAGAACGCCGTCGCCTTGTTACTCGGCCGTTCTGAGCGTGCTTCGATACCTGGGCGGCCCATAGCGACAAACATGCCACGCTGGGCGATGAGAGTAACTGGTCTGGTAACCATTAGCTCAACGGTGTGTAAGTGGACCCTGCGCATTGTATGTAACTTGACTGGTTTCGCCGCTGGCTCTCCAGGACATTATGAGTTCTGCCGTTAATGCGTTCTATGGCAAGAGCCGCACTTTGAACAATTTATCTCCCGCGCCTGCACGAGAAACCGGCGGGCACAGATTCCCAAGCCTGGAAGAAAGGATCGCATAAAAATGCGGCTTCAATCTTTGACGAGTTCGATCGTGCTGCTTTGCCTCACTCTTTTGACGCTTCCCAATGCGTCGGCCCAAGTCAACGTTGTCATGCAGCACAATGACCTTGAGCGCACGGGTCAAAACCTCCATGAAACCACGCTGACTCCGTCGAATGTGAATGTGAACTCGTTCGGCCTGCTGTTCCGGATCGCGACGGACAACCAGGTGTATGCCCAGCCCCTGGTGGTTTCAAACTTGACCATTGCAGGCGGCACCCACAACGTGGTCTTTGTAGCGACGACCAACAACAGCGTCTACGCCTTCGATGCGGACAAGGGGAATCAATACTGGCATGTCAATCTCGGGACCCCGATCAACAACGGCAATTATGGCAGCGGTTGCGTGGATATCAATGGCAATGCCGGCATTGTCGGCACACCCGTAATCGATACGGTTTCACAAACGATCTATGTCGTGAACTCGCTCAATAACGGCGGCGCTTTTTCCTTCATGCTGCACGCTCTCGACATCACCACCGGGGCTGACAAGTCGGGAAGCCCGGTACAGATCACCAATACTCCCTTCAATGCGCTCACTCAGAACCAGCGGGCGGGCTTAGCGCTGTCCGGCGGCAATGTCCTGATTCCTTTCAGTTCGCACTGCGATATGGGCTCGTATCACGGCCTGCTGTTTTCTTACAACGCTTCCACCCTGGCTAAGAATGCTGTGTTTAACACATCGCCCACCGGCGGCGGCGACAGCCTCTGGGGGTCGGGGCAGGGCCCGGCCGTGGACGCTTCCGGAAACATCTATTTTGGCACCAGCAACGGCACCTGGGACGGCGTTTCCAATTTCAGCGAGAGCTTCATCAAACTGAGTCCCAGCCTTGGTCTTCTGGATTGGTTCACGGCCGGCAATCACGCGAGCCTCGACGGCGGCGACGCCGATCTGGACACCTCCGGTCCGCTGTTGATTCCCCCGGGCGACCGCCTGGTGATGGTCGGCAAATCGGCCAACGGATATGTGATCAACACCGCCAACATGGGCCATCTGGGTGACGCTAGCGCCGTACAAGCCCTCTCTCTCGGAGGGGCGCTGCACGGAAGCGCCGTGTACTGGGATGGCGCCACGAATGGCCCCGAGGTGTACATGTGGGCCCAGGGCGACCACCTCAAAGCGTTTCAGTTCAATGGCAATACCTTGGTCACGCCGAATTTTCAAAATGGGCCGGACTTCGTCGGCGGGGAGCCCGGCGCCTTCCTTTCGATCTCGGCCAACGGCAACACCAACGGCATTGTTTGGGCCAACGCGGTCCTCAGCGGCAACGCGAATCACGCGTCAACCCCGGGAGTGCTGCGAGCCTACGACGCCAATAACATCGCAACCGACCTTTACAACAACCAACAGAATGCCACGCGCGACACCTGCAGCAATTTTGCCAAGAACGGGTATCCCACGGTCGCCAACGGCAAGGTCTACCTCGGGAGCTTCGGCACCGCCAATGCCGGCTCGGGCCAGCTGTGCGTCTACGGCTTATTGTCCACCACCACGACTTGCGCTGCGCCGACCACGCCCGGCAGCCTGACTGCGACCGCGACCTCCGCCAGCCAGATCAATCTGAGCTGGACCGCCAGCACCTCAAGCTGCGCCGTCAGCTACAACGTGTTCCGCAGCACGACCTCGGGCTTCACGCCCTCGAGCAGCAATCAGATTGCGAGCGGGGTGACCTCCACGTCGTTCTCGAACACCGGCCTTGCAGCTTCGACCACCTACTTTTACCTGGTGGAAGCGACCAATACCGGAGGCACGTCGGGCGCTTCGAACCAGGCGAGCGCCACCACTCAGGCTGGGGGTGGCGGCGGGGGCGGGGGCACCGGTTCGGTCCAGATCAACGCGGGCGGGCCGGCAGTGAGCCCATTTGCCGCCGATACCGGTTTCGCAGGCGGCTCGACCATTAATCACGCCAACACCATCGACTTGAGCGGCGTGACCAACCCGGCGCCGGCAGCCGTCTACCAGACTGCGCGCATCGGAAACTTTACTTACACGATCCCGGGGTTTGCCGCCGGCTCGGGTAACACCGTGCGGCTGCACTTTGCCGAAACCTTTTGGACCGCGGCGGGCTCTCGCATCTTCAACGTGAGCATCAACGGGACCCAGGTGCTGGCCAACTTCGACGTGTTTGCCGCGGCGGGCGCCCAGAACAAGGCGGTCGTAAGACAGTTCACGGCGAATGCGAACTCGAGCGGCCAGTACGTGATCACGTTCACCTCGGTGAAAGACAACTCGCTCGTGAGCGCCATCGAGGTGGGTTCGGGATCCACTACCACCACAGCTGCGCTCCAGATCAACTCGGGCGGACCCGCGGTGAGCCCCTTTGCCGCCGATAACGATTTCACAGGCGGCGCGACCATCAATCACGCCAACACCATCAACGTGAGCGGCGTGACCAACCCGGCGCCCGCGGCCGTCTACCAGACCGCGCGCATTGGAACCTTTACTTACACCCTACCGGGGTTTGCCGCCGGTTCGAGTCACACCCTGCGGCTGCACTTTGCCGAGACCTATTGGACCGTGGCGGGCTCTCGCATCTTCAACGTGAGCATCAATGGGACCCAGGTACTGGCCAATTTCGACGTGTTTGCGGCGGCGGGCGCCCAGAACCAGGCGGTCGTAAGACAGTTCACGGCGACTGCGAACTCGAGCGGCCAGTTCGTGATCACCTTCACCACCGTGAAAGACAACTCGCTGGTGAGCGCGATCGAAGTCCAGTAATGAAAATGAAAAGTGCTCGAGAACCGTGTCAGACAGGCTCGAGAACGTAGAAAGCGCGGCGACTCTTGTTCGCACAAGACATAACCTAGACTTCCGCAATTCAAAGGAGCTCTTATGAGGAATGCAGCTTGCTTCTTAGTGGTGCTGTTTTTGGGAATCGGAACCGCGATGGCCGGGCCCTGTACAGGTTCGCCATCGTCCAAGGGCAATGGTACGGTGCCGGGAGTTGCCGTGCCGGGCGGCACTCAGTATTACTTCAGCGACGCCCTCCTCGGCGGCTTCGATTGCTTCGAGACATTCAGTCAGTGGTTCCCTTCCTACATCGGCTCCTCCAACGCCCTCAGCCCGTCTAAGCAGGTTGTCGACATGGCCTACGCAACCGGGGGTACGGCAACATTCTCGAATGTTGTGGTTCCCGCAGCGGGCAATTACACCCTGACCATTCGTTATGCATTTGCCGGCGGCCTGTTTCCAAGCTTTCAAAACCGGCCTGAGGACATCTATGTGAACGGCGCCCGGGTAGTCCAGGGCATGTCCTTTCCTATCACCCACGACTTCGAGAACTATCAAACCTCGACTGTCACCATCCCGTTGAAGGCGGGCGTGAACACAGTGCAGATGCACAACTTCGAGGAAGAGAGTCTTTCGCGCGTGGATGCGATGACGATAACGGCCGGCGGGACTTCGGCCTGTGGCGGTCTGCCTACCGTGCCCAGCGGACTGGCCGCCGTCACAGCATCGAGCACCCAGGTCAACCTGAATTGGGCCGGAAGCACCGCGCCTACCAACTGTGTTGTGGATTACACCGTGTTCCGCAGCACAACCGCCGGGTTTACGCCTTCGAACACCAACCAAGTCGCAGGCGGCCTCACCAGCCTGACCTTCGACGATACGACGGCGCTGTGCAACACCACGTACCACTATGCGGTTGAGGCGGTCGATGCCGATGGCGCCTCCGCCGGTTCGACTCAAGTCACCGCTACAACCGGCGCCTGCCCGCTGAACAGCGGCGTGCAGATTGACAGTGGCGGCGCGGCAGCCGGCTCCTGGGTTGCCGACGAGGATTTTGCCGGCGGCTCGACCATTAATCACGCCAACACCATCGACGTGAGCGGTGTAACCAGTCCGGCGCCCACCTCGGTCTACCAGAGCGCGCGCATCGGAAACTTCACCTACACCATTCCCGGCTTTGCTCCCGGCTCGAGCCACACCATCCGGCTGCATATGGCCGAGACCTACTTCAATACCACCGGCTCGCGCACCTTTAACGTGAGCATCAACGGCACGCAGGTGCTGACGAACTTCGACATCCGGGCTGTGGCAGGGGCCCAGAACAAGGCCGTGGTCGAGCAGTTCACGGAGCCCGCAAGTTCGACCGGCGACTACGTGATCACCGTCCACTCGGTCATCAACAACTCTTTGATCAGCGGAATTGAGATTCAATAGCAGTCTTTGACGGTTCGCCTGGCGGGCTCGGAAATGCCGCCAGGCGCGACCGTAACTACATCCGTACAGATGAATGAGGCGGGCAGGCCGGCACTCGGCGCTCCGGGAGCATCCTGGCCCATCGAGATTGTGGCGGTGACCTGCAATGTGCTCAGGCCGGCATGGGGACGATTCCTCGCCGCTGAGGTTCATCGGCCCGACAGGCGCAGCAGGGGCGCATAGGATCCGCCGGGTGAATTTCGTGATACAGCGAACCGGGGTCTAGTTTCCGTCCGCGTTCAGAGCAAGAGTTCAAATCGCAAAACTTTCAGGGGAGTCTCCTTCATGAAAACGAAGACGAATATGAGATTACGCGTTTCGGTCGGGCAGCTTGCGACGGCTGCGTTCCTGATGGCGCTTGCTTTCCTGGCAGACGCGGCGTCGGCGCAGCAGGTCGTTGCCATTAATTCCGGCGGGGCGGCGGTGAGCCCGTTCGTTGCCGATACAGATTTTGCGGGCGGCTCGACCATCAATCACGCGAACACCATCGACTTGAGCGGGGTGACGAGTCCCGCGCCAATGGCCGCCTACCAGAGCGCGCGCATTGGAAACTTTACTTACACGATCCCGGGGTTTGCCGCCGGCTCGAGTAACACCGTGCGGCTGCACTTTGCCGAAACCTTTTGGTCGACTGCGGGCTCTCGAATCTTCAACGTGAGCATCAATGGGACCCAGGTGCTGGCCAATTTCGACGTGTTCGCCGCGGCGGGCGCCCAGAACAAGGCCGTCGTAAGGCAGTTCACGGCGAACGCGAACGCGAGCGGCCAGTACGTGATCACGTTCACCTCGGTGAAAGACAACTCGCTCGTGAGCGCCGTCGAGATCGATTCGGCGTCTTCTTCTGGCGGCGGAGGCGGCGGTGGGACGAGCGCGGCAGTCCAGATCAACTCGGCCGGGCCCGCGGTGAGCCCATTTGCTGCCGATACAGATTTCGCAGGCGGCTCGACCATCAATCACGCGAACACCATCAACTTGAGCGGAGTGACAAACCCGGCGCCCGCGGCCGTCTACCAGACCGCGCGCGTTGGAAACTTTACTTACACCATCCCGGGGTTTGCCGCCGGGTCGAGTAACACCGTGCGGCTGCACTTTGCCGAAACATTTTGGACCGCGGCGGGCTCTCGAATCTTCAACGTGAGCATCAATGGGACCCAGGTGCTGGCCAATTTCGACGTGTTTGCCGCAGCGGGCGCCCAGAACAAGGCCGTCATCAAGGAGTTCACGGCGAATGCGAACTCGAGCGGCCAATACGTGATCACGTTCACCTCAGTGAAAGACAACTCGCTCTTGAGCGCGATCGAGATCGGTTCGGGATCTTCTTCTGGCGGCGGTGGCGGTTCCTGTTCGGCAAGCCCCAGCGCGCCAACCGGTCTCGGGGCTTCGGGAACCACCAGTTCCGGCACGACGCTCAGCTGGTCGGCGGTCACGCCGCCCGCGAGTTGTTCGATCACCGGCTACACCATCTTTGAGAACGGAAGCGCGGTGGCCACTTCGACGAGCACTAGTTTCACGGTGTCCGGCTTGGCTGCGTCGACGACGTACACGTTCGGGGTCGCCGCCAGCGATTCGTTCGGTATGTCCGCGCAGAGCAGCGGGATTACCGTGACAACGGCAAGCAGTGGCGGTGGCGGAGGAGGGGGACCGGTAGCGCCTCCCACCTCGTTGACCGCAGTGGGCTCTTCCGACCAGCAGATCGATCTGCGGTGGGTCGCCAGCACAACTCCTGCGCCCAACACCGCGCCGGTCAACTATCGGATCTATCGGGACACGATTTCGAACTTCACTCCCTCGGCTTCCAATCAGATCGGCACCACGATCGGTATCACGAACTTCATCGACACCAACTATCGCGCTACGATCAGCCCGGCCACAGGTCCGGGGGTTGTGCCCGGGGCGACGTACTTCTATCAGGTCGTGGCGTCTACTCCGGCGGGGACCTCGACGGCCGCTTCGGCCTCAGCCACAGCGCTGCCGTCGACGCCATCCACGGGAGCTCCCGCAGAGCTGACCGGATTGACTGCAATGGCGCAGAACGCCAACGAGGTCGACCTGATGTGGAACTCGACGACCTCGGGAGTGGGCACGGCAGTGACGACGTATAACATCTACCGGAGCACCTCGCCAACCTTCACACCCTCAGCCAGCAACCGGGTCGGCAGCACAAAGAGCAACTGGTTCCAGGATGTTCTATGCGCGGCGTCGACCCAGTATTTCTACCAGGTGCTGGCCTCCAACTCGCTGGGAACTTCTCCGGCCAGTGCAACGGTCACGGCCTCGACCCCGGCGCTCAACCCCCAACTTTGGGGAGGCGCGCCCTTCTTTGATGCCAGCGGTCTTCCGGCCAAGAACAACGTGGTGATGTTGAAATTCCTGAACCGGACGAACGGAAAGTTTTCTGACAGTCAGATCACCTGGTCTGCGACGATTGGCGGAGCTACAACCACCAATACCCTCGCCCAGGCAAACCATTTCGACATGCCGGCCAACTCTGCGGGGCGCATGTACTTCTACTTGAATGACCCGAGCTTGGCCCTGAACAACACCAACTACTGGGACTTTATCGAGTTCACGGTCGGCCCCAACTCCATCAATGTGGACACGACCCGCGTCGATGCCCTTGGAGTCAAGCTCGCACTCAATCTGACTTGCACCGGAACCAATATCGCGGTGGGAGAAAATGAGCAGACCTTCCAGGAAGACCGCTCGGTTACCTTCCAGCGCTATGTCAACGACACGCCCTCGACGCTCGGGGGCAACTTCAATGAAGACCTGAAGTTTCAGCCTTTCCGCATCATCGAGCCGGGCGGAGCGGGCTTCAATTCTGGCGGCGACAACCAGAACTACTATGCCAACTACATCAGTGGCATCTGGTCGTTCAACGGACTTACCATCGCCGAGGCGGGACCTAACGGCTCCGGCCTGGGTTCTTTTCCGGACCTTTCCGCCGCGATCTTCCGGCACACCGCTCCGACGTCGGGCACGCGCGAGTTCGCCTCGTCCGGCAGCCTGACCAACCAGGGGATGTGGGGTAACCCTGCCAGCTTCTATCAACTGGAGCCATACAATCATTACGCACAGTGGATCGAGGCCCAGGCCATCAACATGCAGCAATATGCTTTCCCCTACAACGATGCGGGCGGCTATTCGAGCGACATAAGCTGCTCAAGCCCGCAAACCATGTTGGTCGCTATCGGCTGGTAAGCTGCCGGCGTCCGGCAACACGAGGAATTAGCCAACAAGCCCCCGGTCACTCGGACGGGGGCTTGCTGTTTGTGGCGATTCTGAATTCTTGATTTGGCTTGCCGAGATTGCTTCCGGACGCGCGATGTCGCCTGAGGCTGTGCTTATCCAGGCCTTGCGAGCTCCTTTTGCAGGCACGAGTCCTCTTCCGAGAGCACCCGGGCGAACACTTCCCGGTCGACATTGCCTCCGGTAAGGATGAGGCCTACACGTTTCCCGCGCAGCGACTCCGCTTCTTTAAGGGCCGCGGCCAGCGACAGAGCACCCGCTCCCTCGGCCACGTTGTGCGTGCTCACAAACAACAGTTTCATGGCCTCGCGAACCTCCTCGTCGCTCACCCGGACGATGTGATCGACGTTCTGAAGAATGATCGCAAGCGCCTCCTCGTCGGGCGCCCGGCAAGCCACGCCGTCGGCAATTGCAGTCATCGCCGGAGCCTCAATCCTGCGACCCGCTTCGAATGAAAGCGCATAGGCCGGAGCCAGGTCGGAAACCACTCCCACGATCCTGGTCTTGAGACGCATTCCGTTGCGGACCGCACAGCCGGCCGAAATTCCCGATCCGATGCCGATGGGAACAAAAACAACCTCAAGGTCGGGAAGCCGGGTGAACAGCTCCATCCAGTAGGTCGCGACACCCTTGACGATGTCGCGATGGAAGGGCGGCACCATATCGAGCTGCAGTTGGTCGGCCAGCTTCTGGGCGTGCTCGCGAGCTTCCTGGTAGTCTTTGCCGAACTCAATCAGCCGTGCGCCCTGCGCCCGCATGGCCGCGTTCTTTTCCCTGCTGTTTTGATGGGGCACGACAATGGTCACCGGCACATGAAACCGTTGTCCCGCAAGGGCCACCGCCTGCCCGTGGTTCCCCCGCGTGGCAGTAATGAGCCCCTTTACCCCGGGACGGCTGCGGAACAGTTCCGCCGCGTACACCATGGCCGTACGCGCCTTGAAGGCGCCAATCGGCGTGTGGTTCTCGTGTTTGACCCAAACGCTCGCGCCCAGCCTCTCGTTGACGAGGGGCCAGGAAATTGCGGGCGTCGGCTCGACCACCTGATAGACCAGCTTGCCGGCTTCGGTGATCTCATCGAGCGATGGCAGATAGGCAGCGGTTTTCATGAACTCGACCTCGACAGGCGTGGAGCCAATTGTACCCAATCGGCGCGGAATCGCCGTCAACTCGAACCATCCGGGAAGCGTTACAATTCTCCATCGCCGGGTCACGGCCCGCAAAGCCGCCGTCATGGAAGCTCGCAGAGTTTCAATTGAAGCCACCCTGCTCCTCGCCTTAATGGCATTGCTGGCAGGCGGCGCCGCCCGGCGGGAGTCGGCCACCATCGATGAGATTGCCCACCTGGGCGCGGGCGTCAGCTATCTCGAACGGCTCGACATGCGTTTAAACGAAGAGCATCCGCCGCTGGCGAAGGTACTGGCGGCTGTTCCGCTCGCAATCCGCGGCATCCACGCCGATTATTCACACTATTCATGGACTTACAGCGGGCAGAAATTGTTCAACCAGTATCTTGGCGAATGGGTCTTCGGCCACTGGTTTCTTCTCCGCTGGAACCATCCTGATTCGATACTCTTGTGGGCCCGCCTGCCCATGCTGGGCGCAACCCTCGTCCTCGGCTTCGTTCTCTACCGGTTCGGCTCGCAGCTGGGGGGTACGAGTTGGGGAGGTCTGCTGTGCCTGACGGTTTTCGCCACCCTGCCGACATTTCTTGCCTTCGGTCCGCTGGTAATTACCGATATCGTGGTCACGCTGTTTTGGATTCTGACGGTATGGCAATTGCCGGACATGTGGCGCTCGCCCAATCGGGCTCAGGTGATCCGGTTCGCTCTGGCGCTCGCCGGAGCTTTTCTGTCAAAATTCTCCGCCGGCCTTTTGTTCTTCGTCTTCCCGGCGGTTGCGCTCAGCCTGCGGTTTCGCCCCCTCGCCGGACAACCGGCCGGCCAGGCGGAACTCCGCGAATGGCGGCGCCGGGCGTGGATCCATATAGGGAAAGGCGTATTGTGGGCTGCCCTGTTGGTCTATCTTGCCTACCTGATCCTCTCCTGGCGGCAGCCCACGGATTCCCTCAGCGTGATTCATTTCCCCGCTTCCCCGGTCCTGCGGCGAATGCTCATGCCGGTCTGGATCTATCTGCGGGGTTTAATGGGCTTCGCTATGAGCGCCGCCAGCCGGCCCACTTACATTCTGGGCCGCGCCTATGCGCACGGCGTCTGGTTCTATTTTCCCATCCTGTTTTTTCTCAAATCGCCGCTGCCCTTCCTCCTGCTGCTTCTCGTCGCAGCGACGGTCCGAGCCAAGCTTAAATTCAGCTTGCCCGCGATCTCCGCGGTTGCGCCCGGAATGGAGTTTCATTGGCGCGTTATCTGGATCTCCTGCGGGGTGTTCACGGCGGCTTGTCTCCTGAACCGGCTGGACATCAGCATTCGCCACTTCTCGATTCCGCTGGCTCTGCTGATCCTGATGCTCGCGCCGCTGCCGCGCATGCTCGGACTCCTCCGGGAGGCTAAGTGGGCGGCAAGCGGTGCCGCCACCTGGGCAACCATGGTGCTGGCCGCCGCCAGTGTAGTCACGGCCATTGCGGCGTACCCGAACTATTTCCCTTATATAAACCTGCTCGGGATGGGGAGGCCCGGTTACATGCTGGTCAACGACTCCAATCTCGACTGGAACCAGGATCTGCCCGAAGTGCACCATTTTGCTCGAGGGAGGGAGCTCCCCCGCATTTTGCTGGACGCTTACGCGTTTTCCGAACCGCAGGCGTATGTTCCCGAGGCGCAGCCTTGGGATTGCCAGCTGCCGTCGGCCGACGACGGAGGGCAGTGGGCCATTGTTTCCGCCAATCTCATCATGGACGGGAGCAACTGCAGCTGGCTCCTGAAGTACCTGCACCTCGAACTGGGGGGCGGCAGCATGTACGCCTTTCTGCTCCCCAAGCAAATTCCGGCCGCGGGATCTCCCGGGGGGCCGCCCCTCAGCAAGGATTATCGCTATTTCGGCGGTATCCGCATGGCCGGCGAGGATGTGCGCACGGTCTTATTGCGCTGCATTCGCGACCCGCGTCAGCTCGGACCCACCATGGACCGCCTCATGGCGGCCACTGCTCCGAAGAGTCCGAGCAATCCATAGAAGCCGTAGACCGGAAGCGCGCCCGGGCACCACTGCGCTGATGAAATCGTTTATGCCCGGGTTCCCTCTGCCAGGCCATTGCCGGAGCACCGGCGAGGAGATATACGGACACCAGCATCCCTGGATGAGTGCCTCCTTGCAAAGAGAGTGTGAGTGAGAGAGATCCCGTCGAACGCAAATTGCAGCGGTCCTTTTGGCAGGGTCCCTTAAGAACAAGCGCGGGGTTCGAGTACGGCGACACGCTCTCCAAGTGCAGCAACAACCTGGGCATTCGAGAGCTCGCTCTGGGCTGTGGGGTCGCGGATCGCCGCCATCAGAGCACTGAATGCTGAAGCGGGTCGCAATCTTCCGCCAACTCGAACGTTGCTTGTAACGACTGGCGAAAGCTCGCCAGAGCGACCATCGCATGGCTTCGGCCAAGAAAAAGGCTGTGCGATTGTCCTCAACGGTTATCCTTGGACCATGAAAATCGCGCCCTTTTTTCTGCTGTTCGGATTCTTCGCGCACCTCGTGGTTGCGCAACATCTAGTACCAAGGCAAGACCCCTGCGACAAGCCGATGAGTCAGCTTCAAATGAATGAGTGTGCCGCCCTGCAGCACAAACAGGCGGATGCACATCTGAACAACGTATATCGCAAAGCGCTGCAGTACATGACCGACGATCTAGCACAGGCACAAACTCACGGTAATCAGAACCAAGTGAAGTACGAGGAAGCGGCCATAGCAAGCCTGAAAGAAGCCGGGCGCGCTTGGATTTCTTATCGGGACATTCAGTGCAAGGCGGCAGCACAGCAGTACGAAGGCGGTAGCATGGCACCAATGATCTATTCACAGTGTCTAGCCACCTTAACAGAGCACCGCACAGCAGACCTCAAGAGCATTTACGAAGATGGCGATCGGAAGTTGGATTGATGACGGGCGAAAATATCGCCGTCGCGTTTAATAGCTCCGGTCAATTTACGCTACCGCCATTACAGAACGTGGAAATTTGCTTCAGTTCATTTCGGCGCTTGGTTCAATGTCCGGACTGAGAGAAGCACCGAGGTGTCGTGGTGCGCCGTATGTTCTCCGAACCAGGTTCCGGTCACAACAACCCTCCTGCCCACCAATCCGTTGTCCTGCTGGTATCAAATCAGCTGTGCGAAAGGGTCGAACCATCACGCACAAACTCATCGAACAAGGCTCATCACCACACGAAGAGTTTCGGGATGATGACTGGCCCAGCACAGTGGACCCGGCCGGCGAGACTGCGCGCCATAAGGGTCCTTACGGCTCCATTCAGTTTGTGCTTGGCAGCAGCTCGAAGGACCAGAAGCTCCTCCGGTGCGTTCGCCGGCCTGCTGGCCCGACGTCGTCCCTCAGCGGAAGCAAGACCTGCCCGGCTCGAGACTCGTTTTCCGAACCAGAAAAATAGGTGGCAGTTTCCGCCACCCGTTTTCGGAGGACTCTTTGCTCTTGGCTACTTCGGCGGCTGTTGAGAATTGCTGGGCGGAGCTGACTGCGGCGGCGGTTGCTGACTCGGTTGCTGCTGTTGTTGTTGCCGCGCGCGCTCCTCTTGCAGCTGGGTCAATTTCTGTATCTGCTCCGGCGTCAGGATGGCTTTGATCTTCGGAGATGCGTCGGCGCGAATCTGGTTCGCCTTCGCGATCTTCTGCTCCTGGGTCATCGTGGTATCGTTGCGCAGCGCCTCCATCTGCTGGTTCTCGTCCATAATGATAGGGCGTAACTTCGCCTTCTGGTCGTCGGTGAGGTTCAAGGGATTGTCTTCATTCGACTGCTGCTGCTGGCCGCTCGCCTGGTTCCCCGGTGCATTTTGCTGCGCCGGAGGCGGGGCCGATGGTGCGGCCTGAGAAGGCTGGGACTGCGAAGGCGAGCTGTTCGATTGCGACTTAGACTGCGAGAAGGCGGAGAGATTCACCGCCAGCGCCAGTACGAACAAAACTCCTGGTATTCGGGAACGTGAGATTCGCATTTTTGCTCCTTTGCTGACGAGTGGACTTCCTCCAGCTCAACGTGATTTGCTATATGGGGCAGTCAGATGGCCATCTGTGAGTTGGGGTTGCCGCCGGGCAGCCTGATTATGGCCCGGCCGTCAGGGCGAGCAAAGCGCGTTTCGTGAATACTCGCACCATTTCGCGACGGTACTCCGGAGTTAACGCTGACGTGGTCAAGGGTTTAGCGGCACGTGCCGCAAGCTGGCCGGCATAGTCGGCGGCCAGTTCGTCCAAATTGACGTTCGAAGGGGATGGATCGAGTCCCGCTACGAGCACCGGCGCCGGAAAGACCGCCGTCAGCGCAATCTTTACGTCCTCTATATAGTGGTTCGAGCGCTTGATGGCGACCGCGACTCCCGCCAGCGGATAATCAATGGATCCGCGAATGCGCAGTTTTGAATAAATTCCCCGATATCCCCAGGACGAACGCGGCAGGATTACTTTCGTAAGCAGCTCGTTCGATCGCAACTTGCGATAGTTATCGCCTTCTCCCGTGTAGAACTCGCCAATAGGCACGCGGCGGGTTTCGGACGCGCTCGAGATCCCGACCTGAGCCTCAAGACACAATAGCGCGGGAGGTGTGTCGCCCGAAAACGTCGCCCAGCACTTGGCTCCGCCCGGTGCGACATGGCAAAGATCGCCGTCCTTTTTGATACAGAATCCGCAGGATTTCCTCCAGGCGAAGGATTGGTTGTACCAGAGGCAGCGGGTATCGAGACAGATATTTCCGCCGACGGTCGCCATGTTGCGGATCACCGGGGAGGCGACGGTGCGCGCCGCGTCGGCAAGAAGCGGGCATCGCTCCTGAACCAGCGAAGAGTGCTCGATCTCGCTAAGGGTGGTCAGCGCGCCGATTTCGATGCCCTCGTCGGTTTCTCGAATTCCCGTGAGCCCCGTCAGCCGCCGGAGGTCGAGCAAGTATGCGGGCTCGAAAAGCTTCTGCCGCATGGAAGGGAGCAGGTCCGTACCCCCGGCGAGGATACGCGCGGCGCCGGCGTGCGCCTCCAGCATCCCCAGAGCTTCGGCGAGCTCGCGGGGGCGGAGCAGGGTGAACTCCGAAAGGCTCATAGGTTATCGGTCCCGGCGCACACGTTCCGCTCCTTTCCCTTTGAACCAGACGGCGCCGCCGTGCTCGCGGAATTTTGCCGGCGCGGCCGGGTCCACCCCGCCGGCGAAGTCGAGGGGCTTCGCGCCCCGGCTCGCACGCAAGGCTTGAAGCACGCGCTCCGGCGTGAACGGGGATTCGTGCAAACGGACTCCCACGGCATCGTAGATCGCATTGGCAATTGCGGGAATCGTCGCCGCCAGGGCTCCTTCGCTGCACTCTTTCGCGCCGAACGGGCCCTCGGGATCGATGCTTTCAACCAGGATCGGTTCTACTTCCGGAGATTCGACAGACGACGGACTGCGATATTCGAGCAGACCGGGATTCAGGATCAACCCGTCCTTCCAAATCATCTCTTCCGTCAACGCCTGCCCCATGCCCATCCAGACAGAACCGACCACCTGGCCCTCGACCGCCACCGGATTCAACGCCCGGCCGCAGTCGTGGGCCGCCCAGACTTTGTGCACTTTGACCTCTCCGGTCTCTTCGTCGACGCTGACCTCGGCCACCTGCGCGGAATAGGAATAGGCGGGAGACGGACCCACGCCGGCGCCCTTGTGCCTTCCTCCGCGAGCTTCGGGTGGAGGGGCATAGGACCCGGTACCGGTGAGGGCGCCATGAAAATCGATGGCGGCAGCGACGGCCTCCTCGAAGGCGATCGCCTCGCGGGCCGAATCGTCTTCCTTGCGTTTCTGCTGCAGCGAGCCGCGAAGAATCTGGCCTTCGACACGGCCGGAGGCCGACGCCGGACTCACACGGGCCGCGCCATCCCCATTTCTCTTGGAGACAATCTCGTTCCGGAACTGAAGCGCGCCGGGATCGCACTGCATCTTCCTGGCCGCTGCCAATGCGATCTGCCTCTTCACCGCCTCGGCGGCCCGCAGGGTGGCATTGCCTGCCATGAACGTCACCCGGCTCGAGTAGGAGCCGATATCGATGGGCGTGAGGTCGGTGTCGGCGGCAACCACTTTGACGCGCGCCAGCGAACAGCCGAGGACCTCGGCGGCGATTTGGGCGGTCATGGTGTCCGATCCCTGGCCGATTTCTGCGGCGCCGGTGTATACCACGACTCCTCCGTCGCGATCGATCTTTATGTTGACCGTCGAGTGCGGCATATCGGAGCGAATGATGGAATTGGCGGCGCCGCTCACGTAATGGCTCGCCGCCAGACCGAGGCCCCGCCCCCTGGGCAGCTTGCCTTTGCGCTCGCGCCACCCGGACCGGCCGACAACCTGGTCGATGCACTCGGGCAGGCCGTAGCTTTGGACCCGCAGGCCATTGACGGTCACGCATGGCGGCTGGAGCAGATTGCGCCGGCGAATCTCCGCGGGATCGAGCTTCAGCCGGGCGGCCATTTCATCGAGTTGCGACTCGAACGCAAATCGCACGTTGACCGTCCCATGGCCGCGCATCGCGCCGCAGGCAGGCTTGTTGGTAAGGACGCGATAGCCGTCATAGTGAATGTTTTCGATGTCATAGAGCGCCCCCAGCAGCGCGCCGGAATAAAGGATGGTGACCACACCGTAGGAACAATAGGCGCCGCCATCCTGCACCACTCGCGCCTTCACGGCAGTGATCCGCCCGTCGCTTGTCGCTCCGGTCTTGAGGTCGATGATGGTGCGCGGGCGGCCGCGATGCGCCCAAAAAACCTCTTCCCGGGTGTAGGTGACCTTCACCGGCCGCCTGGCTTTTCGCGCCGCTACGGCGGCGATGAGTTCGAGCGGAATCACTTCGCTCTTGCCTCCGAAACCCCCGCCAACCAGGGGCTTGATCACGCGAATTTGCGACATCGGCATTTCGAGCACGAGAGACAGCTTGTGCTGCAGGTAGTAAGGGACCTGCGTCGACGACCACACGGTCAGGCGGCCGAGCTGGCCGGTGTGCGGGTCGAGATCAAAGGTGGCCAGAGTTGAGTGCGGCTCCATCGCCGCGTGCGTCACTTCGTTGGCGATAAATCGCCCTTCGGCAATGGAGTCGGCCTCGGCGAAGCCCTTTTCCGGATCGCCAAAGACGTGGTGGTACTCCTTTTCAATGTTGCGCGGCTTGTTGTCGTGGATCAGGTCGCGTTCGGCCCTCATCGACTCTTCGGGGTCAAAGTAGGCGGGCAGAAGTTCGTACTCGACATCGATGAGTTCGAGCGCTTTCTCGGCTGTGGTCTCGTCCTCGGCGGCAACCGCGGCCACGTTGTCTCCCACGTAGCGGACTTTATCGATGGCCAGCGCATGCTCGTCGTGGCCGACGGGAAGGATGCCATAAGGATTGGGGGCGTCGGTTCCGACAACCACGGCGCAAACGCCGTCCAGTCGCTCCGCGCGCGCCGTGTCTATGCGCCGGATGCGCGCATGGGGATGCGGCGAGTGCAGAATTTTTCCCACCAGCATGCCGGGAAGGGAGAGGTCGTCGGTATATTTGCCCGCGCCGGTCGTCTTACCGGCGGCATCGACCATGGCGACGGGCTTACCGATGATGGAAAAGTTCGACATAAATCTCGTTGACCGGCATCATGAGGCAAATCCGTCAAGACTACCCGTTGGCCGGGAGCCCACCTCCAGAGGGGACAAAGAAGCTAGCGACGCCGGCCCCATGGGTTCACGAGGCGGACCAACGCCGCTCACGCCTCCCTTCCCTTCTTCTCGGCCTCCACTGCCGCCTTGATCGCTTCGTACATCTGACTGTAGCCCGTGCAGCGGCAGAGATTGCTGCTCAACGCCTCGCGAATTTCGTCTTCCCCCGGGTTGGGACTGGTTCGAAGCAAATGCTTCACCGTCATAATGAACCCGGGAGTGCAGAAGCCGCACTGAGCGCCTCCCCAATCGCCATAAGCCTTTTGAATTGCGGCCAGCGCCCCATTCTCGCAGACGCCTTCAATGGTTGTGATTTCCCGGCCCTCCGAACTCGCGGCCAGCATGGTGCAGGAGAGCATGGGAATGTCGTCGACCAAGACCGTACAGGCGCCGCAGGAAGAGTCGTCGCAACCGCGTTTCGACCCGGTGAGCGAGAGGTCCTGCCGCAGCGCGTCGAGCAGAAGTTTGTTCGGTTCGACGGCCAGCTCGCGCGAGCGGCCGTTGACGCGGAGTTCGAGGAGTTGCTTCTTCATAGCATCGGCTCTCGATCCCATCGTGCCCCGGCTTTGAGCCCTTAAACCAGGCCTCGTCCAAACCCGGGATCGCCAGGGGCCTCAATACCCATAGTCGGCGGGCGCGGCCGGGGCATGCTGTTTCACGCCCAGGTGCGCAACTCGAGCCGCACCCAGTTCCTTCAAATACGCTGGGCGGTCGCAAGCGTCGTACACCCACCGCTTGAGCCACCGGAGGCTCTCGTCCTTGTCCTTCGTCGCGGCGTGATACTCGCGAAAGAACTCGTGGTCGCGGTTGTAGTATCCCTGGACGGGTGAAGGGTGCGCGCCGTAAGGACATTCGACCACCGCATGAACCAGGAACCCGGGAATCACCGTACGGTTGGGGTCGCTGGCGATGACCCGGGGCTCCACAATTTCTTCCGCCACCACGATCACCCGCTTCGCCGCCCGCACCCCCTCGATCATCACCCCGAGACTGCCCCACGAGTGCGCGTTGCCATCGGCATCGGCCCGCTGCACGTGAACGATGGTGACATCCGGGTTCAGTGCGCGCACCGCCCACAACAGCTCCTTCGGAGCAAATGGGGAAAAGATCGGATAGAAGAAATGGTTTCCTTTCGCGGTGTCCGTGCCTAGGCCGGTTCTGGTGGGAAGAAAGGGCACGCCCATGGCCCCGGCCTGGAGCGCCAGCGCCAGCGTGAAGTTGGTCATGTTGAACACTTTCATCCCATCCTGTTCGACGGCGCGGCGGAAGTTATAGGCGGAACCCATCATGACGTTGCCCACCCATGCGGCGATCACCTTCTCGACCGTGCCGGCAGCGATTAACTGATCGAAAAGAATGTCGGAGATGGGGCCGATCAACCCGAGGCCGCGCCTTTTCTGACGAATCATCTCATGGCCGGCGGCAAACGGGATCTTCTGTTCCATTTCAAGACCCAGGGCGACGGAGGCGCCGTCGGGCACAAACTCCCGGATTGCCTCGCGCATGGAACGGACCTTGGACATTCTCGCTACCGAGCTTTCCACTCCGGCTTGCGCTTTTCGAGAAACGCCTGAATGCCTTCCCGCGCGTCCTCGGTGCGCATCAGTTCTTCCAGATAGATCTTTTCCGCGCGCGCCAGGCCCTTTTCGAAATGGATCGCGTCCCAGACATACATGGCTTTCTTGGTCAGCGCGAGGCTCGTCGGGCTCAGCGCGCAAAGCCGCTCAACGTTCCGCTCGACCGCCTCCCGCCACTCGCTCTCCTCGAAGGCCCCGGTCGCCAATCCGATTTGCGCAGCCTCTTTCCCGGAGATGGTTGAGCCGGTGAGAATCAACTCGGCGGCGCGCTTCTGGCCAATCAGTGCGGACAGGGCGGAAACGGCCACCGGGGGGAAGCAGCCGAGCCGGATCTCGGGAAAGCCCCACTGGGCGCCGTTGGTCGTATACACCAGATCGCAGACCATGGCCAGCTCGCTTCCGCCGCCGAGCGAGTGGCCCTCGACCCCGGCGAGGGTCACTTTCCGCGTCGTGATGAGGCTGCGAACGACCGCGTGAAATTTGCCGAGCATCCGGGCCACCTGATCGGGCGCATGCGCTCCGACATCGACTCCCGCCGAGAACGACTTGCCGCCTCCGCTGAATACGAGAATGGAAACATCGGGCCGGGCATCGATCTCGGCGATCGCCGATGCCAGCTCATCCATCATGGGAATGTCGATGACGTTCACCGGGGGATGGGACAGAGTTATACGCGCGACCGGCGATTCGATCTCGATCGCGAGGCGCGAGAGTCGGCTTAAAGTTTCAGCAGGCATCTTCGGTGGCCGGACACGAACGTCCGCCTCTCATCTTCTAGCGGGTCCAGAAACCCTCTTTGTCATAGGCGCGGATGGCGAGTAATTCTTCGCCCGAGGGAGCCCGCGTCTGCCCGACGTTTTCCGCCAGACGAAGCTTCCATCCGGTGTTTGCCATCACGTCGCCGACTTCAACGCCGGGATGAACGGAGTCGAGATAGGCTTCGCCCGCCCGGTTGAAGCGGAGAATCGCTTTCGTGGTAATCACCGCCGAAGGCCCGCCCCGCGGGAGCCCCGCCCGCTTCCGCCAGGCGCCGCCGTCTCCATACCCGGGGCCGGTCATGAAGGACACCGATTCTTTCAGGCGTTCCTTCTTATGCTCCAGCATGACCACAAACCGCTCGGCCAGCGAGGCGATATCGCAGGCCCCGCCCGAACCCGGTAAGCGAACCCTCCCCTGGGGTCCTTCGACCTCGGTGGAGTTCAGGTTGCCGAAGCGGTCGACCTCGGCTGCGCCCAGGAATCCCAGATGGACGCGACCCGATTCGAGCAGGCCCATCACGCCCAGCATGTCCAGACATTGGGTGGCGCCCGAGAGGTTGGGCGGATCGGCCATGGTGTAGAGCAACTCGGGAGCGGGCGTCGAGCGGATCACGCCATTTTCAAACAGCCCGATCGCATGGGGAGCGTGAGTTTTCTTCGCCACCACAAATGCGATCAGCGGCAGGCGCATGCCGACAAATACCAATTCGCCATCGCGAATTTCCCGGGCGGCGGCCGACACCATCAGTTCCGAAAGAGTGTAGGGCCCCGGGTTCGGGTCCTTTCGGCCGGCGAGGACCTCGGCGGCGCGCTGCTCCGGGCTGGGCTGCGTGGTCATGGACTCAATCAAATATTGATCGCCGACTTGCGCGGTTCGGCGATGGTCTCAAACGGGTCGCGCGCGCCTTCCTTGGGCGCGATCCATTTCTTTTCGCTGGAGATGATCTCCAGCAGAAGCTTCTTGTCTTCGGCGGTGGGAAGAAATTCGGGAAGCATCTGTTCGTACTCCCTCTCCTCGAGCGGCCGGCCGTCCTGAGGATGGAATCGCTGATTGGCCCAGCGCCCGATCATGCGGTTGAACTTGATATCGGGCGCGTACAACTTGGCTTCTCCGGGTTTCAGAACGCCGTTGAAGCGCGCGATCAGCCCGGCGACTTCGTCTCGGTAGAGGTGGCGGTTGTAGTCGTTGAGATCGTCGAGATCGGCGGCGCGGTCGTTCTTCGGCTCGTCGTAGCGGCCCTTGATTCCCCATACGTAGGCCCAATGCGCCGAAGAGGAATGATCGGTGCCGAACAGATCATAGGAGCTCGAGATCCACTTATTGAGGTACTTCTGCATCAGCCACCGCGGGACGACCCCGGCCTCGACGATGCGCCGGATCCCGTCGTTCCCGGTGCCCATGTGGAAGGCCTCTTCGCGGAGCATGTACGACATGGAGCGGCCGAGCGGGGCGAATGCGGAATATTTCAGCATCTGCAGCTGGAACTTGCCGTCGCGATCGACGAAATCCGTGTAGGTGAAGAAGTCCATCCAGTTGTCGACGTCGACGTTGAAAGCTCCGAGCAGGCGCTTGTTCTCGTAGGCCCGCCGCTCCAGCATCTTTTGCGCTTCGACTTTTCCCGAATAGCCGAAATGCTCCATCAAGAGCGCGCACATCTGCCAGCCGTGGCGCATCTCTTCGATCATGACCCGGGTGATGGCGCGGCGGTCCCAATCGGTGGGCGCGGTCTCGAAAAGGCGCCGCTGCTGCTCGACGCTGGCAAACTCGGTATCGCCCTGATAGACGATCAGGTTCATCAAGGCGTCGCGCATCTGCTGCGTCGGAACCTGCCGCAGGTTCTCCCATTTCCGGCGTCCTTTGTAGTGGCCGAACTGGATCTCCTCCGCTTCGATTCGACCGAACAGCGTCTCAAACTGGAACTCGGCAATCTCGTCGCGGTTGACGCCGATCTCCTTGCGCCATTCGTCGAACAGGCCTACCCAATCGCTGAAGGTCCCGATTTTTGCTACCTTGCCTGGCATGACTCCTCCCGGCATTCAGCCCGAAACTGCCCTGGATGCGTCGCGTCCTGGCTCCTACCTCCTAAGGAGGGAGCGTGCAGGGCCGAATGCGTATGGCTTCATTTCGCTTTAAACTCCGCCGGTCGTTTCTCGACGTAGGCGCTCAACCCTTCTTTCGCGTCTTCGCTCTGGAAAAGCAACTGCTGGTTCTCGCGCTCCACGGCCAGGGCCGCCTCGAGCGGAATCTCCCACCCCGTCTGCACCGAACGTTTGATGCGCCCCACGGCCTTCGCCGCTTTGTTCGGCGGGCAGAACTGTCGCGCATATTCCAGAACGTTTTCCATGAAGCCTTCGCGCTCGTAGATGTCGTTGATAATTCCAAGCTCGAGTGCTTCTTCAAACGAATAGGTATTGCCCGTCACCATCAGCTCGATGGCCTTGCTCTTGCCAACCAGACGCGACAAACGCTGCGTCCCTCCGGTTCCCGGCAAAACCCCGAGGTTCACCTCGGGCAGGCCGATCTTGCCTGCATCTCGGCGGGCGATGCGGATGTCGGCGGCCATCGCGATCTCCAGGCCTCCCCCGACGGTGTGGCCATTGAGGCCGGCAATCACCAGCTTCGGCGTATGCTCCAGCCGCAGCAGCATCTCGTTGGCATGCAGGCAGAAGTAATATTTGAAAGTCGGATCTACGCTCGCCAGCATCTTGATGTTCGCGCCAGCGGAAAAGAACTTGTCGCCGGCGCCGGTGAGTACGAGGACGTACACCTCGTTGTCCATGCGCGCCCGGAGGATGGCGTCATCAAGCTGGCGGTTCATCTCATAGGTGTAGGTGTTGGCGGGAGGGTCGTTCATTTCGATCACGGCCACGCCCTCCTCCACGCGATAGTTGACGAGCGGTCTGGCGGCTTCGCCGGTTTCAGGCTGCAGTGTGGTTGCCATGGAGTCCTCCTTTATCGGTTGATGCGGTCCTTTTTGCCGACTGAGATTCCGTGAAAGAAAAGGTCGCCCATATCGCCCGCCAGCTTCTCTCGATTGCCGTCCAGGCGGGGGTTGTACCAGGTATAAATCCAGTTCATCATCCCGAACAGCGAAAGCGCTGCCATCCGGCTGTCAAATTCCAGTCCGTTCGCTTGTTTGTAGCGGTCGAGCAATTCCCGGCACGTACGGTAATACTCGCGCTTGAGTTCCGCCACTTCCCTCCCGTACTCGCCGTTCAGTACTTCGTCCTCGTGTGCGAGAACCTTCATGGCCCCCTGGTGCTCCAGGAAATATTCGAGGTGGTTTGCAATGAACGTGCGAATTCCAGATTCCGGATCGACAGACTCGGCCAGGCGCCCGCGCAATCGCTCGACGATGGTAGAAAACGTGTGTTTCTGGATCAGGTAGAGCAGGCGCTCCTTGGAGCCGAGATAGTGATACATGCCGGCCAGCGACATCCCGGTCGCCCGCGATAGATCGCGCATCGAGGCGCCTTCATATCCCTTTTGGCAGAAAACCTCGGTGGCATGATCCAGAATTCTTCCCAGCTGAGGACCGAAATGGGGCTCGAGAGAACTTGCGCGGCGCGAACCGCGGCGCCGGAGAGGGGCGGTCTGGCCCGGAGAAGGCATAGTTCGAACGTTCGTTCTAATGCTACTCCCTGCCCGCCGCGGGTGGCAAGCAGGCCGGAACCCGCAGGGCGCGACGCAGAAGTGGCGTATTCCTGTCTTAGGAACAGTCGTGATCTTATCCACCGTCAATTCGGCCGGGAGCACGTAGGCCGTTGGTTCGTTGGGTTCGACTGGCAGCCGAAATAAGGGGTATCGGTTGGACCCCCTGGTCCATGCGCACACCGTAATCGAATCCGCCCTGTCGAACCGGTCCGAAGTTGAGCTCACCGGCGGTTGAGCTCACCAGGCCGATACCCGGAAAGCATCCGGAAACAGCTCAGTGGCGAATGTCGACCATGAAGCGCTCAACCTCGGCCTTAGACTCGGCGGTCAGCGGAAGAAAGGGGAGGCGGGCCGGCCCTCCGTAATAGCCATTGAGATCCATGGCATATTTGAGTCCGGGAATGCCGAATTCGCTGCCGACTCGAGCGGCGGCGGCTGAGACTCGATCTTGCTTCTCGCGCGCCAGTTCCAGATCGCCTTCTCTCCATGCGGCGTAGACTTCGTAGCAGGCGGTCGGAGCAGGAGCTGCGAAGGCAAGCACCGCACCCACGGCTCCGGCTTCGAGCGATGGCAGGAGCCGTTGCGCCGACCCTGCCAGAATCTGGAAGCCAACTTCCTTCTTCCGGGTCTTGAGATTGCCGGTCACTTGAACGGCGGACGATGACGGGACGCGTTGCTTCGCGGCGTCGTCGTCCACGCCGGTCGCCCGCGGGGCGTTGCTTTCCCCGGCAAGCGCAGCCGCCGGAATCAGGTCGCCGTTTCCATTGATCGAGTCCGGCTTGGACGTCCTCAACATTCTTGGCGTGACCGCCGCGAAGGTCTCGGTGACCGTTGCGCTGCGCTGGATGTGACGGGTGCCTTCGGCCATCTGCCTTATCTTCGGGGCGTCGCCGCCGGACTCTTTGATGCCAATGATGTTCGGGTGCCCGGCCAATTCGATGACCAGCTCGGCAGCTATATCGTACTTCGTATAAACAGGCACGCTGTAGATGAGGACAGGGATGGGGGACCGGTCGGCGACCGTCCGGTAGAAGGCAAGCAGATTGGCATGCTGCATCTGCGGACGATAAAAATGTGGCGTGCGCACGAGAGCGGCGTCGTAACCGAGACCCGCTGCGTATTCTGCGAGGCGAATCGTTTCGAGCGCCGACTCCGCGCCGGTCCCGGCAATCAGAACTTTGTGCTGAGCGCAGGCGTCGCGCGCGGTCCTGAGCACGTCCCGGCGCTCTTCGTCCGAGAGCAGGATCGCCTCCCCGGTCGAGCCCAGCACCACGATGCCCGCCACCGGCGTCTTTGAATATCGCTCGACATTCAGTTCGAGCTTTTTGTGATAAACGCGGCCATCGGGATAAAACGGAGTTGTGACCGGAGGGATGATGCCGTGTAGGAGCATAGGATCTTCTCTGCGTTCGCTTTACTAGCATATCAGCGGCGAGGGCGAAGTAATCCACACCGGAAGCGGAAAGTTCAGCAGATGTATTGTTTCCGGGCCGCCCACGCCCCGAACCCTGGTATTCGTCGGACGGTTTCGCCGAGAAGCTTCGGACCCCACGTTCTTGCCGTGATCGAGAAGCGCGGCGATCGCCGGACTGCGTACGAGCTGTGGGCAAACAGAATCCCGGTAGAGGCCCGGGAAGGCTTCCCCGCTGCTATACGTGCGCCAGCCCCTGATAGGTGTAAGTTATTAGACGAGGTCCGGGCAGGTACGAGGTTTTGAGGTCTTCGATCTGAAAACCCGCCACATCCAGCAGGCCATCTATTTTGCGATTCCAATTACAGCCTCCCGCGACTCGTTTCCAAAAAGGGTTTAGACGATCCTGCCACGCCGCAACGGCGGAATCCGGGGAGCGGCCGTGCTCTATGAAGATCAGCTTTCCGTTCGGCTTGAGGACTCGCCTCATCTGTGCGAGCGTCTTTAGAGGGTCTGGAATTGAGCAGAGTGTCCAGGTCATGACAACCGTATCGATGCTCTTTTCTGGAAGCGGCAGTGTCTCAGCAGACTGCAACAAGAATTCCACGCTTAAAGGACTCCCAGCGTATCTCTTGCGAGCCATATGCTGCAGTTCGGCAGAAGGATCGACGCCACAGACGCGATGGACATCCGAGGAGTAGAAATCCACATTCAAGCCAGAACCAATTCCGATTTCGAGCACGTCACCACGGGCTCGGGAAACCCATTCACCGCGTAACCGAGTCATCTCCCGGTTTCTCATCGCAAGGTCAATGAATCGGGGCAGAAACAATTTTGAATAAAATCCCATGATTGCCGCACTGCAGGTTGGTCGGTGGCCGCTCGGACCAGCATACACCGTACCGCAGAGGGACCTGCCCGCAGCAGGCAAACTCCTTCCGCTCTGTTTCCGATTGCTCCAGCAATCCGATCAGCCCGCAGCCGGTGCCGCCTCGCCGACCACCGCTCCCCACTCACCCACCGTGGAACTGTCCGCTCTGCGGCGGAACCCTGGGTCAATGGTTGAAATATCACAGCGATTCACGACATCCATGGCACCGGCGGAAAGGCGCAGACTTGCCCTATGGATAGCCAGCCTGACAAACCTTTGCAAACTTCAACAAAATTATGCATTCTTCACAGTCGTCTTTGGGTACGGTACGAGCAGGAACTCACCAACATGAGTTGCAACATTGACCCATTCCTCGCAGGAGGCTTATCGATGAAAACCGTGCTTGCCGTCCTTCCCATTGACATTCCCGCGTGTCCAGGATCACTCCCCCATCCAAGCCACGAAAGCTGCGTACCGGCCCGAGACCGTCGAGCCTTCACGCTAAGACCCTTGCGGCTGGTTGCGACGATCCTGCTTCTTGTGACCGGTTGTGGCTCCGTTCTGGCGCAAAGTCCGGATGTTCCGACGATTCGAGTGACGTCGGGTTTGGTCTTCCTGGATGTGACCGTCCTCGATAAAAAAGGACGTCCCGTAGTGAAGGGACTCACCAAAGACGACTTTCTCATCACCGAAGATCACAAGCCGCAGCGAATCTTCTCCTTCGAGGCGCCGGAGACGCATGTGGTGGATGCGAGTGCCGCCGATGACAACCTGAGCGGCAAGGCGCCCTTAACGATTTTCGTACTCGATCTGCTGAACTCAAGCTTCGAGGATTTCGCATACACGCGTTACGAAATACGCAAGTACCTGGCCACGCAACCGGCGCGGTTGAGCTCGCCGGCGGAATTGATGGTGCTAGGCAATCAGTCGCTGGAGATGGCGCAGGGATACACGCGGAATAAAGAGGATCTGTTGTATACGCTCGATCACGTGAAGCCCATATATCCGTATAAGCTGATGAATGGGGGCTTCACCGTGGAGCGTTTAGGACAATCACTGGATACATTGGAACAGATTGCGCTGCAGAATGCGGGCGTACCCGGGCGAAAGAATATTGTCTGGTTTGGACATGGCGCTCCCAATCTCACTCTAACGTTTTATGATGCTGGAGAATTCGCAGACGAACTGATGCAGGACGTCCATTCCACGACCAACATGCTGGTTGACGCCCGCATCAGCCTCTTTGTCATCTACCCTGGAATTCCGGCTGAAGGCGCTGGCATACCTTTTAGCGCGATGCGAGCGGATGCCGACCTGGGAGACAACGATCCCTTTGCTGGCGACGTCAACTTCGGCCTATTCGTGAATGAGACCGGAGGTAAGCTCTTCTACCCCCACAACGATATCGACAAGGAAATCAATCAGTCCCTGCAGATGGGAACGGAATATTACACTCTCACATACCAACCTCATAACCTGGACCAGAATGGCAAGTTCAGACGAATTCGTGTGAGCCTGCGCGATCCGAAACTCCGTGCGATCACCAAGGCCGGCTACTTTGGGCCAGACAAGAACGCATCGGTCAATCCCCAACAACAGAAGATGTTGAAGCTTTCTGAAGCTGTCCGCTCCACCATCCCGTTGACTGCATTACATCTAAGTCTCTCGAATCTCGTGCGACACCCTGACTCCCGGACTGCGGAGGTTACCGTGGAATTGGAATCGAAGAACATTACCTTATTGCCGGCAGACGATGGCAAAGACACTGCGACGTTTACCGTGGCGGCGGCAAGTCTCAAGAAGGACAGAGGTATCCTGGCGTCGAAGACTGAAAACTTGACTCTGGTCTCAACCACACCACATCCTTACCGGCTGCCAAAAGTCTTATGGCAGTTTCCACTCACGATTCGCGTTCCTCCCAAAACCCAGAGCCTGCGCGTGGTGCTCGAAAACCAAGACGCGGGACGGATCGGTGCCGCCGAACTGGACCGCAAGGCGATCGATGCTGCCCCCGCAACGGCTACGCCAATGCCCTAACTTGTGCAACGGTCACCGAATCTAGAAAGTCTCAGGGTTCACGACGAGAACAGACCCGGCCCCGAGCTCTGCTTTGCACAAGGCTTAATCGCTCTCGGCAGCGGAGGGAACCCCTGCGTATGGCTGTGAAAAAATGATGATGGGTTGGTGAAGCCAACTAAGCGGGGAGAACTTGCGTTTTTGTCCAGGGTAGTTGGCGTAATAGGGCCATATCGCTTTTTGGTGAAACCAAAGCGCGGTGTGACATCGCCTGGATTCAACGGTTGAAGACCTGAAGACCCGGGTAGCCCGGAGCGCTGGACACAAGCCGACGCCCCAGGACATTCCGATCACGGTTCCGCCGACCGCGGCCTGTCTACTTCTCGTGCCGCCTGTGCTAGGCCGATCACTCTTCCCCGAAACCGGCGCCGGTGACTTTCGCTGAGTTTGCGCACGAAGCTCTCGTCGGCAGTGACAAATCGACAGTCGCGCTCGGCTGCCAGTGCTAAGTAAAGGCAGTCATACGCTGGATGGTTGAGTTCGATGCCAATCGCCGTTGCCGCTTCCAGAAGAGAACGAGTCGGTAGAAACTCGATCTCGGCGGCTTGAAGAAGTCGGGTCGCGAGCAAGGCCTCGTCTTTAGAGAGTTCGTCCCGCTGAACCTTCTTCCAAAGGATATTGGCGCATTCAGCCACCAGGAGCTCGGGCGCGATCACTCTGGCGCGCCGGTGAAGTGTTAACGCTTCGGGTGTGCCATCCTCCTCGACTACCCATTTAACGGCGATGCTGGCGTCAATAACCAGTGTAGGTCACCGCTCGGCACGTCCCTCACGGAGCAGCACTTCAGCAGGCGTCTGCTTCCGCTGTTTCGTCAGCCTGCGCAAGTTGGCGGCCAGCTTCTCGAAGGAACTCTCCTCCTCGTTGGCAAGAGCCTGGCGAAGAATCTCCCGGTGCTCGGCCTCAGCCGAACGGCCGTGGCGCGCAGCGCGACGCTTCAGGCGGGCAATCAGATCATCTTCCAGATTACGCACGTGCAGGTTTCCAGCCATTTCGGGTAATCATCTCTCTGGTCTCAACGATCTCATTCTGATCCCATAACGTCAACGGCGGGTCGAGTGAATTCGTTGTAGGGCAGCGGATTCGCTCCGGTTCGCAGGTGCCAACAATCTTCACAGACGCTCGTTGAGAGCCATCTCCGTCTCGACTGCAAGATAGGTACCGGGAACGGGGCAGGTAGGTAGGAAGGCTTTGGATGTCCGGCGCGGCAGAAGAGGCCGCGCCGATGTCTAGGTCCCCGAAGACGAAGACAAAGAGAAAGA
>Ga0123356_10000093_pt1 | contig 94420 bp, 76 predicted proteins | sample TergutEmb28metaG_2_FD_92546 | JGI IMG/M metagenome (GOLD analysis project Ga0123356, IMG submission 92546) | Embiratermes neotenicus P3 segment gut microbial communities from Petit-Saut dam, French Guiana - Emb289 P3 | ecosystem: Host-associated > Arthropoda: Insects > Digestive system > Gut ...
CGTCTCGGGACTGGATCCCGCCGCCATCCAGGCAAAAATCATCGCCGAGTGCCGGAACGGCGGGGACTTTCTGCGGATGACGATGGAAGCCATTGCCGAGAGCCAGGGGGTGGAGCGCTGGGCAGACTGCACTCCCGACCATCTGCTGCACATTCCCGAGATTAAGCGGACCATCCCCGACGCGCTCGTCATCCACATCATTCGCGATGGCCGGGACGTGGCCCTTTCCTACGTAAAACAGGGGTGGGCATACCCGTTCTGCTGGGACCGCGGCGAACATCTGAATGTCGCGGGTTTGTACTGGGAGTGGATCGTGCGCAGGGGGCGGGAGTATGGCCAGATGCTCGGAGACGACTACCAGGAAGTGCATTTTGAGGAGCTCGTCGCCCAGCCGCGCGAATCGCTGGCTCGCTTGGGCCGGTTTATAGGCCAGGAACTCGACTACGCGCAAATTCAGCAGGCTGGCGTCGGGTCGGTGCATGAGCCCAACTCTTCTTTTCCGGAGGAATCGGGCGAGAAGTTTAATCCCACCGGGCGCTGGAAAACCCGGATGTTGGCCGAAGAAATCGACGCCTTCGAGAGTTTATGCGGCGAGTTCCTCGCGCAGCTTGGCTATCCGCTGGAGTCTCGGAACCAGCGGCGCAGGAACCTGCATGCGTGGCGAATGCGGGCTACGTATTTTCCCATGTTCGCCGTCAAGCTGCGGTTCAAGACGCGCACTCCCCTGGGCAGGTTTGTGCGAACCGGACGGCTGCAGATTGAGGGTTGAGCAGCCGGGCAAGGCTCCCGCTATCCGCCTTGGCGGGGTGATTCTCGCCCTCCAGGGCCCGCAGCCGGCAGCGCCTTTCGGCAGCTCAAAATCCTCAAACGCTCTGTCCGCATGCTGGCCCAGGAAGTCCCCGCCTGCGTGAGGTTGAAAACACGCCCGCCTTGCCGGCGTAAGTACGGTATGATCTCGAAGCCGTTGTGCGCGGCTTAGACCGCGCAATTCGTCAGGGCTGAAGTGCAAAACAATTGGCCGTTTTTGCGGAAAAGAATGTAACCTGCCTATCGGAGCCTGACTATGAACTCCGTCGGAAACGACAAGATCTTCGGGCCCGGAAACGACAAGATCTTCGGGCCGCTTGAAACCTTTCGTATCGAGCTTCCCTCCTGGGGATTTGCCAATACGGGCACGCGATTCGGCAAGTTCCTGCAGGCGGCCGCGGCCACCACTACGGAGGAGAAGTTCAGCGACGCGGCCGAAGTTCACCGCGCGACCGGCGTCTGTCCGACCCTGGCTCTTCACGTGCTGTGGGACCTGCCCGACGGCGCCCGGAGCGTGTCGGAAATTTCGCGCCTGTCCGCGCGCTATGGCGTTCGACCCGGATCGGTCAATCCCAATCTCTTCGAAGACCAGATTTACAAACACGGCTCCTTCGGCAATCCCGATCCCTCGATTCGCAAGCAGGCGCTGGCGCACACGATCGCGAGCATCGAAATTGCCCGCCAGCTCGACAGCCGCGATATTTCCATGTGGTTCGCCGACGGCTCCAATTATCCCGGCACGGCCAACATCCGCAGGCGAAAGCAATGGTTCGAAGAGGCCCTCAACCAATCGCATGGCGGCCTCGACCCGCGGCAGCGGCTCCTCATCGAGTACAAGCCTTTTGAGCCGGCGTTCTATCACACCGACATTGCCGACTGGGGCATGGCCGTGCACCTGGCCAAAGCGGCGGGCCCGCAAGCCAGGGTTCTGGTGGACACCGGTCATCACTACCCATCGCAGAACATCGAGCAGATCGTGGCCTGGCTGCTCTCCGAGAACATGCTCGGAGGGTTTCATTTCAATGATCGCCGCTACGCCGACGACGACCTGACGCTCGGCTCCATTGACCCCTACCAGGTATTTCGAATTTTCCACGAAATCCACTACTACGAATGGGACACGGGAACCAGGGCGGACATCGTCTACATGATCGATCAAAGCCACAATCTGAAGGGCAAGATCGAAGAAAGCATTCAGACCGTGATGATGGCGCAGCAGCTGTTTTGCAAGGCCGCGCTTGTCGACCACGCCGCTCTGGCCGACGCGCAGAACCAGTGCGATCTCATCCGTGCGGAATCGCTCCTGCAGGATGCCTTCAACACCGACGTTCGGCCGCAGATTGCGGAATGGCGCGCGGCCAGGGGCCTGCCGCGCGATCCGCGGAAGGCGTTCCTGGAGAGCGGCTACCTCGAACGGATCACGAAGGAACGCAGCGCGCGGAACTCGCAGAGTGTTTCTTCCTATGCCTGATGGCGGACGGCCCCATCTCGCCTTCGACCTCGGCGCGGAAAGCGGGCGCGCCGTCCTCGGCCGCGTGCGCGCGGGCGTGCTCGCCATAGAGGAGATCCATCGTTTTCCGAACGAGCCCGTTGCCTGCGGCGGCTCGCTCCACTGGGACGCAGACCGTCTCTGGGTGGAAATGCGCAGGGCGATCTCGATGGTCGACTCCGAACCGCTTGCGGGAATCGGAGTGGACGCGTGGGGAGTGGATTACGCGCTGCTCGGCGCAGGCGGGGAGCTGATCGAAAATCCTTATCACTACCGCGACCCGAGGACCGAAGGCGCGATGGAAGCGGTGTTTCGAAAAGTCTCGCGCGAGGAGATCTACCGGCGGACCGGCATCCAGTTCATGCCCATCAACACGCTCTACCAGCTCTTCGCCGCCAAGCGCGATCGGCCGGAGCTGGTCCGGGCTGCCCGCCAACTGGTCACGATTCCCGATCTCTTTCACTTCTGGATGAGCGGCACCGCGGTCTCGGAGTTCACCAATGCGACCACCACGCAGATGCTCGATCCGGTAAAACGCGTCTGGTGCACGGACCTGCTCGAAGCCCTGGACCTGCCCGCGCACCTGCCCGCTCCGATCGTCGAGCCCGGACAGGTGATTGGGCGGCTGCAGCCGGAAGCGGCCGGTGCGAGCAGCCGGCTGGCGGGAACCCCGGTGATCGCGCCTGCCTGCCACGATACCGGGTCGGCGGTGGCCGCCGTGTCCGCGCGCCGGGGAACCGCCTTCCTCAGCTCGGGCACCTGGTCGCTGGTGGGAACCGAACTGGATGCTCCGCTCATCACCCCGGACGCGCTCCGCCTGAATTTCACCAACGAAGGCGGGGTGTGCGGCACCACCCGCTTCCTGAAAAACGTCATGGGACTGTGGATGCTCCAGGGGTGCCGCAAAGCATGGCAACAAGGAGGCAAGACCTACGAGTACGGCGAGCTGATGGGACTGGCGGCGCAGGCGAAGGCCTTCGCACACCTGGTCGATCCCGACGACCCGTCCTTTCTTCGTCCCCCCGACATGCTGCAGGCGATCGACCGGTTCTGCCGCGCCACCGGGCAGCCGGCGCCCGAGTCGCCCGGCGCCTACACGCGCGCCGTGCTCGAGGGCCTCGCCTTCAAATACCGTGCCGTGATCGGAGACATCGAGCAACTCACCGGGACCTCCATCCGCCGGATTCGGGTGATCGGCGGGGGATCCCGGAACCGCCTGCTGAATCAGTTCACGGCAGACGCCACCGGGCGCGAAGTGCTGGCCGGCCCGGTCGAGGCAACGGCGCTCGGCAATATCGGACTTCAGCTCGTCGCCACCGGCGAGGCCGCCTCCGTCGCCCGCATGCGGGCGATGATCGAGTCCTCCTTCCCCACGGAAGTGTTTGAGCCGCGCGAAACCGGAAAGTGGGAGCAACCCGCCGAACGATTCCGACACTACTGCGAGGCCGCCTGTGCCTGAGATTCAAGAGCTGGTTCATCTCGAAGACCTGTGGGACGAGGAGCGGGCGCGCAGCCTGGGCGATCGCCCCCTCGCTCTGCTGCGCTACCGCTCGAACCTGCTGGGCGCGGATTTGCGCATCACGAACTTCGGCGGCGGCAATACCAGCTCGAAGTTCATCCTGCCCGATCCCTTCGAGGGAAAACCGGCGCGGGTGCTGGCCGTGAAAGGCAGCGGCGGCGACCTCGGTTCGATGACCGAATCCGGCTTCGCCCTTTTGTACCTGGACCGTCTCCAGCAGCTCAAGCAGCTCTATCGCGGCGAAGCCTACGAGGACGAGATGGTCCGCTACTATCCGCTCGCCGCGTATGGCGAGAACCGGGTGGCGGCCTCGATCGATACCGCGCTGCACGCCTTTCTGCCCTTCGATCACGTGGACCATCTCCACCCGGACTGGGCCATAGCCCTGGCCGCCAGCGCCAACGGCCGCGAGAAGCTTGAGGAATTCAATCGTGAGTTCGGCCGCAAGATCGCATGGCTCCCCTGGCAGCGCCCCGGATTTGAACTGGCTGTGATGCTCGAGCGCGCGGCGGCTGATCCTCGCGGCCTGGAGGGCCTGATTTTGGGCGGCCACGGTCTCTTTACCTGGGGCGACACGCAGCGCGCGTGCTACCAGAACAGCATCCGCACCATTCGCGAGATGGGCGAGTTCATCCTCGCCCACCAGAAGAGGAAGAAAGAGTCGTTTGGCGGCGCGGCGGTGCTGAGCGCGTCCGCTCGCCTCGAAAGCGCAACCCGCATTCTGCCGGCGCTGCGCGGAGCCGTCTCCTCCCATCGCCGCGTGATCGCCCACTACACCGATCAGGACGATGCGCTCGCCTTCGCCAATTCGCGCTGGGCGCCGGAGCTCGCCGCGCTTGGCACCAGCTGTCCCGATCACTTTCTGCGCACGCGCGTCTCGCCCCTGTTCGTCCCCTGGGACCCGCAAAAAGAGGATGCGGACGTGTTGAAAGAGCGAATTGCCCGTGCGGCCGGGAAGTACCGGGTCGACTACAAGTCGTACTACGACGCCTTCGCGACCCCGGATTCGCCCCGGCTGCGCGACCCCAATCCTTCGGTCGTGATCATTCCCGGGCTGGGTCTTTTCGGCTTCGGCAAGAACAAGAAAGAAGCCCGAATCTCGACCGAGTTCTTCATCAACGCCATTCACGTAATGGCGGGCGCCAACGCGCTCGAGGACGGCGAGCCTGCTCATCCCCTTCCCCAGGCAAAGACGGCGGAACATTCCCGGGAGTTTGTCCACTTTCACAATTACGTGGCCCTGCCGCGTTCGGAAGCCTTCCGCATCGAGTACTGGGCCCTCGAAGAAGCCAAGCTCGCGCGCATGCCTCCCGAGGCCGAGTTCAGCCGCAGGATCGTGCTGGTGATCGGCGGTGCAAGCGGCATCGGCCGCGAGACGGCCCTGCTCATGGCGCGCCGGGGTGCGCATGTGGTCCTTGCGGACCGGGACGAGGCCGGCGCCCGCAAAGCCGCCGATGAGGCCGGCGCGCTCTCCTCGCGCGATCAGGTCGCGCCTACCGTGGTCAACGTGGCCTCCGAGGAAAGCCTCGGCGAAGCCGTGAGGTTCACCGTCGCTCAATTTGGCGGAATCGACGGCGTCGTCAATACCGCGGCCATTTACCCCGTGCCCGGCGCAGAGGGCGAACTCACCGGCGGGCAATGGTCCGACACGTTCCGGGTGAACGTTACCGGAAACTACCTGCTGGCGCGCCAAACCGAAGGGATTTTCAAAGACCAGGGTCTCCCGGCGGCAATGGTCGTCGCCAGCTCGGCCAATGCCGCAGTCCCGAAGAAAGGAAGCGAAGCCTACGACGCCAGCAAGGCGGCCCTCAACCATCTGGTGCGCGAGCTTGCCGTGAAGCTCAGCCCCGGCGTCCGCGTCAACGCGATCGCTCCCGCAACCGTGGTCCGGGGTTCAACCATGTTCCCCCGTGACCGGGTCATCCAATCGCTCGCAAAGTACAAGGTTGATTTTCAGGAATCCGAGAGCACGGAGGCGCTTCGCGGCAAGCTGGCCGATTTCTACGCCCAGCGCACGTTGACCGGGCGCGCCATCCTGCCCGAGGATTGCGCCGAAGCCATCCTCTGGCTGCTCGGCGACCAGAGCTCGAAAACTACCGGCCACATCATCCCGGTCGATGGCGGGCTGCCGGAGGCGTTCTTGCGGTGACGGTTCCCGGCCAGAGAATCAGGACCTGGTTTGTTCTTGCAGCGGGGCCGGATGGTCTCGACGAGTCGAACGGCCGCGAATGAGGAATTGAGGGCTTGCATGGCTGCCAATCCCGTAGTCGGAGTCGTTTATCACTGGCTGGGCGGTCTTGCCTCCGGGAGTTTTTACGTGCCTTATCGCGGCGTGAAGCGGTGGGCCTGGGAAGTCTACTGGCTGGCGGGCGGCTTCTTCAGCTGGATCATCGCCCCGTGGGTCCTGGCCGCGCTCATGACCAGAGATCTCGGGATGGTCCTCCACGAGGCCCCCTGGTCCACGCTTTTGTGGACATCGTTTTTTGGATTGCTGTGGGGCGTCGGCGGTCTGACGTACGGGCTCACCATGCGCTACCTGGGCCTGTCGCTCGGCATGGCGGTTGTGCTCGGCCTGTGCGCCGCCTTCGGTACGCTCATGCCGCCCATTTTTCGCGGCGAGTTCCTGACCCAGGTGGCGGGCACCTCTTCCGGGCGCGTCATTCTCGCGGGAATTTTCGTGTGTCTGGCGGGGATCGCCGCGGCAGGCCTTGCGGGCCTGTCCAAAGAGCGGGCCATGCCGCGCGAGCGCCAGAAGGAGGCGATTGAAGAATTTGACCTGCGCAAGGGTATCGGCGTAGCCGTCCTCTCGGGCGTGATGAGCGCCTGCTTTGCCTACGGCCTCGCCGCCGGAGACCCGATCAAAGCCATTACCTTGCGGCACGGCACCCATGAACTCTGGCAGGGTCTGCCGGTGCTGGTCGTGGTTTTGATCGGTGGTTTTCTCACCAACTTCGTCTGGTGCCTGATTCTCGTCGCGCGAAACCGGACCGGATATCAATTCTTCAGCCCGCGCATTCGCCCGACGGGCGCCAAGGGTGAAACCCGGGTCGCCACGCGGATCGACGCACCGGGCGGGCAGGCCCTGACAGAGGCCGGCTCCTCGCGCCTGGCGCAGGCGGCGGTGATGGTGGAAGCCCCGCCCGCGTCCGGAGCGCGTGCGCCCATCGCCCGCAACTATCTGCTCTGCGCCCTGGCCGGAACCACCTGGTATTTCCAGTTCTTTTTCTACACCATGGGCGAAAGCCAGATGGGCCGCTTTAAATTCTCCAGCTGGTCGCTGCACATGGCGAGCATCATCATCTTTGGCACGCTCTGGGGCATCGGGTTCAAAGAGTGGAAGGGTGCGGGAATTCGGGCCGGAATTCTGCTGGCATTGGCGCTGTTTCTCCTGGTCGCCTCCACCGCAATCGTAGGCTATGGCAATTATCTGGCGATGTCCCATCGTATGTAGGCGGCGAGAGGGAGAGGAAAGCGCCCGCTCAGACGGGCCTTTTACGGGACATTCTTTCCCCAGCGCTTTCTGGAGGCCCGGGCCTAAGTCCCTGTTTGACCCCCGCCAACGAACCTCTTAAACTCTTCTGAGAGATTGATTTATCTATCCCAACGCCAGGACCGTGCCTGCGCGGGAGGTTTTCCTGAGTTCTACTCCTTCAGTTCGCAAAATTACGCTTTCGCTTATCGCTATTCTGCCGTTCGCCTCCGTTTTCTGCTTCTCCCAGGCGCAGGGGAACTCGAGTCCGGTGACGCTTGAAACCAGCGAGTCCCTGTTTACAGTGCTCGCGGCCATCAACAACTGCGGCTATGACGCTCTACTTACCTCCGCCGATCCGATTCGCATGGCGATTCGCAGCGAAATCGGCCGCAACGTCGAAGCCTCGGACAAGGCCCGCGCTGCAAGCGATGCCGTGTGCGCGTTCTACAAAGATCACCAGCGCACCAACAACGATGCCTTGACCCTCTCCCAATATGTCTCGCTGGGGCTCTATCTGAATCCGCCCCCGTCCCTCTCACTGAAGAGCACGGAGTCCAACGTGGCGCCCGACGCGAGCGCGATTTCGGGTCTGGTGCCGTTGCTTTCGAAGTTCTACACCGAGGCCGGGGTTCATGAGATCTGGGAGCGCCACGAATCAGGGTACGCGGCGCTTGCAGACCGCTACCGCGACGCCCTGATCAAGATGACTTCGGCGACGGAGCTCTATTTAAAGCTGCCCACCAACAGCTACCAGGGCCGGACGTTCACCATCTATGTCGAGCCCATGGGGGCGGCGTCGGAGACCAACGCCCGCAATTATGGCCTGGAATATTACGTCGTCATAACTCCCGGCACGAACACGGCGCTCAAGATGGACCCGATACGGCACGCCTACCTGCACTACCTTCTGGATCCCATGGTAGGCAGATTTGCCGGCAACCTGACTGAACTCGGGCCCCTGGTCGATGCCTTGCGGCTGGCGCCAATGGACGACGCGTTCAAAAACGATCCTTCGCTGCTCACCACCGAGTGCGTGATTCGTGCGGTCGAGGCCCGCACCCTTGCCGGCGGCAAGGCGACCCCTGCCGAACAGGAGCAGGCGGTCCAGGATTCGATGGCGCAGGGCTTCGCTCTGACCCGGTATTTCTACGAGAAACTGATTCCGTTTGAAAAGGACAATGTTGGATTCAAGAATGCGCTGCCGCAGATGATTGCCGGCATCGATGTGCGCAAGACCATCAAGGAAATGTCGCAGATCGAGTTTGCCAGCGCAGCCGGCCCGGAAATCCTTCACCTCTCGCGGCCGAAGCAGGGCAAGCTCCTGGTTTCCGCACAGGAGCGGCTCTTGGCGGGCGATTCGGCCTCGGCGGAAAAACTTGCCAAGCAGGCCCTGGCGGAAAAGACCGAAGATGCAGGGCGGGCGCTCTTCATCCTGGCGCAGGTTTCGCTCAAAGGAAACATTGAGGGCGCGCGAGACTATTTTGAGAAAGCCCTGGCGGCGTCGAGCGAGCCCCAGGTGGTGGCGTGGTCGCACATTTACCTGGGAAGAATCTTCGATCTCGAGGACGACGAAGAAGGCGGGCCGCTACGCGCGCAGGCAGTAGAACATTACAAGGCGGCCGAGGGCGCCAGCGGGTCTCTTCCCGATGCCCGGGCCGCCGCCCAGCAGGGACTGCAAAAGCCTTACGCGCCGCCCGACAACTCCACGCAGAACCAGGCCGAGCACAATGATGACCAAAACCGGTAAACTCCCGTCCCCTTCCCGCCCCGGCCGCCCCCGGGGCGTGACCGCTGTGAAAGCCGGGTTTTCGCTGGCCGCGATCCTCTCCGCGGGTCTCGTTCTCGCGCAATCGGCTCCCCCGGCTCCGACGCCCGTCCAGCCCGAGAGCCGGACTCCCGCCTCGACCGGGAAGGCCCCGATCCAGACCAAGAGCAAAGAGGAGTATCAGGCCTACCAGACCGCCATTGCCAATTCGCTGAATCCGCCCGCCATGGAGAAGGCGGCCGACGATTTTGCCGCGAGGTTTCCCGCCAGCGAGGTTCGCGTCCTGCTCTACCGCGCGGCCATGACCAGCTATCAGAGCATCGGCGAATCCCAGAAAACGATGGACATGGGGATGAAAGTCCTCTCGATCGACAAGGACGATCCCGAGGCCCTGATCGGAGTGGCCGAGGTCCTCGAAGAACACACAGCACCCACCGACCTCGACCGCGGGCAACGCGAGCGGGAAGTGCTTGAATACGCCAACCACGCCCTCCGAACGATCGATACGGATCTGGCGGTTCCTTCCGGTACTCCGCCGGTAAAGGTGGCGAGCTACCGGAAGTCTCTGCGGTCGACAGCCCTGGCGATTCTCGGGACCATTGACTACAAGCAGGAACACTATGCCGAAGCCGAGGCCAAGCTGCGTGCTGCCCTGGACGCAGATCCCGCCAATCCGGACGCAGTCGTAGTGCTCCGTCTGGCGCTCGCGCTCGATCAGGAAAAGAAATATAGCGACGCCCTTGCCGAGGCCACCCGCGCCGTCGGCCTGACCAAGGAAGATAGCGAGATTGGAAGAATGGCGAGAAACGAACGCGATCACTTGTCGTCCCGGCTGGGCCCGCCGCCCGCCGAACCCAAGTCGAGCGATCCCGCACCTCCCGCACCCTCCAATGGCGCAACCCCGGAGAACGGCTCTTCTCCGAACCACTGATTCGCTGCTAGATTAAGGCCGTTATCGATGTCGCATACGAAAGAGCTCGATGGAGTGGAAGCGGCCATCGGGCATGTTTTTCGCTCTCCGCACTTACTCGACCGCGCGCTCACCCACAGCTCGCAGGCCAGGGAATCGGAGATGCTGAAGCCGCCCTCCGGAGCGCGCGTCCTCGATAACGAACAGCTGGAGTTTCTGGGCGACGCCGTCCTGGGGCTGGTCACGGCCGAGGAACTGTTCCGGCGCTTCCCGGAATTCAGCGAGGGCCAGCTCTCGAAATTGCGCGCCCACCTGGTGAGCAAGAACCACCTCATCCGGGTTGCCGAGCACATTGCATTGGGAAAGTACCTCCGGCTCGGCCGCGGGGAAGAAAAAAGCGGCGGCCGCAACAAGGCTGCCCTGCTGGTCGATGCGCTCGAGGCCGTAGTGGGCGCGGTTTATCTGGACGCCGGACTGGAACCGGCGCGCAAGCTGGTCCTCGAACGGATTGTCCTCCCCGAGCTCGAGGAGTTTGTTCTGACCGGCCGCGCCGCGCGCGTCACCGACTACAAGTCGGCCCTGCAGGAGAGTCTGCAGGCCCGGAGCCGCCCGCAGCCCGCCTACGTGCTCGTCAAGGAATCAGGCCCCGAACACCAGAAGACCTTCACCATCGAGGCCCGGCTGATTGCGCCGGACAACCGCAAGATTGAATTCGTGGGCCGGGCGCAGGGCTCCACCAAGAAAACCGCAGAACAGGATGCCGCCCGACAGGTGCTCGAGTATCTGGCCTCGCAGTGCTCTGAGACCGGAGTCGCCCGGTGAATCTGGTCCCGAAGCGCGCAGATCGTCATTCCGGCTGGCCTGAATCGCTGCAGGGTCTGCTGGGAACGGTGGTGGTGGCCATGTTTGTCGTGACCTTCATCGTGCAGGCCTTCCAGATCCCTTCCGAGTCGATGGAAAACACACTGCTGATCGGAGATTATCTGCTGGTCGACAAATTGCGTTTCGGCGGAAACGGATTCTGGTCGCATCTGCTGCCCTACCGCGGGGTCAAGCGGGGCGACATTGTGGTCTTCCATTATCCGGTCCATCCCGGAGAGCATTTTGTGAAGCGGGTCGTCGCCGTTCCCGGCGACCGCATTCGCCTGATCAATCGCCGCGTGTACATCAACGGCGCCCGGGTAGCGGAGCCCTACGTTCACTTCTCCCGCCCGAATGACGGCGGAGTGGATGCGATGTTCCGCGACGACTTCCCCGAATCCGGTTTCCTGGCCAGCGGAGTGACTGCAGCCTGGCGTATGGAAATGGCGAAACTGGTCGAAAACGATCAACTGATCGTGCCCGAGGGAAACTACTTCGTCATGGGCGACAACCGCGACGATTCCCTCGACAGCCGCTACTGGGGGTTCGTACCCGAGGAAAACATCGTCGGCCGGCCGCTTGTGATTTACTGGTCCATGCGCAGCCCGGCGGGCGACGAACCGGACGGGGATAGGCTGGCGCGTTTCGTCTATGCTATCAGTCATCTGGCCGAGATCACGCGATGGGACCGGGCCCTGCGGTTAGTACAATAGGCGCGCGCCCAAACTCGAATGGGGGAGACACGATTGAGCAAAAAAGAACAAATCAAGGAAGAGAAGCCGCGGGAAACGACCGTCGAATTTCTTGCCTCGCTGGCGGGAGTCCTGGTCACCGGCCTGTTCATCATCACCTTCATTCTGCAGGCGTTTGAGATCCCTTCGCAGTCGATGGAGAACACGCTGCTGGTCGGCGACCACGTCTTTGTCAACCGCATCCATTTTGCCCCGCCGACCCGCTGGATTAAACCGATCGTCCCCTATTCGGAAATCAAACATGGCGACATCGTGGTCTTTCTGTCGCCGGCCGAGTCGGATTTGTATGTGGTGAAGCGGATCATGGGCATCCCCGGCGACCGCATTCACCTGCGCGACGGAGTTGTCTATCGCAACGGGCAGCAGCTCGATGAGCCCTACGTCCTGAATTCAGGGTTTAATCCCGACGACCCCTACCGCGACAACTTCCCTTCGGTGACGCCGCCCGATTACAGCAACGTGACTCCGGAATGGAAGCTGACCATGCCGCAGCACATCGAAAACGGCGACCTGGTCGTGCCCCCCGGCAGCTATTTCGCCATGGGCGACCATCGCGATGTGAGCTATGACAGCCGTTACTGGGGATTCATTCCCCGTGAGAACGTGATCGGCCGGCCGATGTTCATTTATTGGTCGTTTGAAACCCCTTCCGATCAGTATCTGCAAAAGGGCTGGGGCGACCGCGCGGGATTTCTCGCCCACACGATCATCCATTTCTTCGACCTGACCCGGTGGAGGCGTACGTTTAAGGTAGTCCGTTGAGAAGGTTCCTTTCCAAACGCGCGCTGGGATTGTGCTTCCTGGTGGTTTTGGCGCTCTTTCTGTTCCGGCCGCCGGCGGGGCTCATGCAGAGGCGGGTGGTGCGTTCGCTCGGAATCGAGCTCGGGCGGCCGGTCGAGATGAGTTCCGTGCATCTTCGCTTTCTGCCCCGCCCCGGCCTCGAACTCGAAGACTTCACCATCTACGACACCCAGTTTGGCCCCGAGCCGCTTCTACGCGCCGCCCAGGTCGTCGCCTGGCTGCGGCCGAGCTCCCTGCTGCGCGCGCGCCTGGAATTTTCGAGCCTCAGTCTCGCCGGGGTCAGCCTGAACCTGAGCCGCGACGCCCAAGGCCACTGGAATATCGAGCGGCTGCTCGAACGCGCTTCCCAGAGCTCGACCGCTCCCACCGCCTCGAGCCGCAGGGAAGCGCGCCGCAAATTTCCCTATATCGAGGCCGATCAGGCGCGCATCAACTTCAAGAACGGCCCGGAAAAGACGCATTACGCCCTCACCCAGGCCGAGTTCGCCCTCTGGCAGGCGTCTGAAGACGACTGGGCAATGCGGCTGCGCGCCACCCCCATTCGCACCGACGCCAACCTCACCGATACCGGAGTGGTGAGAGCCGAAGGCACCTGGCACAGGTCTCGAGAGCTCCGCAACACTCCTTTCCAGTTTTCGCTCGAATGGAAACAGGCGCAGCTCGGACAGCTCTCCAAGCTCGTCTGGGGCGATGACCAGGGCTGGCGCGGCGATTTTGCCGTGAACGGAAAATTTGCCGGAACCCCGGGCCGCTTCCAACTCGCGGCCGACCTGAAAGTCGACCGGCTGCGCAGGCAGGACGTACTTTCGGGCGGCGATTTCGAACTCGCGACCCATTGCACGGCGGAATACAACCGGGACGATTCCGTTCTGCGCCGTCTGGACTGCGGCGCTCCCTTTGGCCGTGGTTCTCTTGAGCTCACAGGAGCGGCCAGGGTTCCCTTCCCGTCGGCCTACGATCTGACGCTGGCGGTAAAGGAGGTTCCTGCGGAATCGGCTCTCGAGCTGGCGCGACAGGTGAATCAGGCGATTCCCCCGGACCTGCATGCGCTCGGCCGGATCAATATGGTGGTCTCGCGAACCCGGCGGGCATTGTCGGGCGGGCCGCAATCGACGGGGGAAGGCGAAGTCGTCGGGCTCCGTCTGAGCTCAGGCGGTTCGGCGAACGAGCTGGCCCTCCCCACGGTTCCCTTAAAGCTCGCGATGACCGGTTCCCGGGATGCCGGCGGCCGAGTTCCGGAGTTCAAGCTGGGACCGATGGAGCTTGACGCCGGCACGCCCCTGCCGCTCGCGGCCGAGCTCGCGGTTTCAAGGGCCGGCTATCGTGCTTCGATTCGCGGCGAGGCTCGCATCGAACGGCTGGAGCAAGCCGCCGCCGTGTTCGGAATCGCCATGCCACCGGTTCCGGCGGCGGGGAACGCAAGCCTAAACCTGTCCATACAGCGCAAGTGGAGCGACGGCTCTGCCGCCGTTAACGGCACGGCCCAGCTTCACGCGGTGCGGGCCGAGGTGCGGGGGCTGAATTCGCCGCTCGAGATCCGCCGCGCGGATGTGGCCATCGGAACCGATTCGGTCCGCGTGACCAACGCGGAGGCCTCGGCGGGAGAGACCGCATGGCGCGGATCGGTCGAGATTCCCCGCCCCTGCGCCGGGGCCTGCGCCGTCGAATTCCGCCTGCATTCGCCGGAGGCAAGCGGAGCGGCTTTGAATCAACTGTTCAACCCCGGAGCGGCGAAGCATCCCTGGTATCGCCTTCTAAGCCTGGGGACTTCGGGCTCTTTTTTCGCGGGCCTCACCGCATCGGGCTCGCTGACCATTGACAGATTGTTGCTGGGGGAGATGGTCGTGGACCGCTTCTCCGGGGACTTGAATCTCGAGCGCGGCCGTGTTTCCCTCACGAGTATGAGGTCCAGTCTCCTGGGGGGCCGGGCGACAGGGTGGATGCGGGCCGATTTCTCAAAGCGTCCTCCCGTTTATTCCGGCTCCGGCAGTCTGGAAGGCATGTCGCTCGACTCCGTTTCCACTCTGATGGGGACGGATTGGGCGCAAGGTTCCGCTTCCGCCGTCTATGGGTTCAAGTCCTCGGGATGGACTATGGCCGATGTCGTCGATGCCGCCGAACTGGACGGAAGCTTCAAGATTCAGGACGGGACCTTTCCGCGCATCGCGCTCCGGGAGGGAGCCGGCCCTCTTCACGCGAGCTGGTTCTCCGGGCCGGTGAGTCTCAGAGAGGGCCAGCTGTTGTTCAAGAATGCGGAACTGCTTACCACGCGCGGCCGGTTCACCGTAAACGGGCGGGCGTCTCTTGCGGGAGCGCTGAAGCTGACCATGGCCGGCGAGAATTCGAGCGGATACGCTGTGTCGGGGACGCTCGACGAGACGCGCGTTCGACCGATTCCCGGTCCGCCGACGCAGGCGGCACTGAAACCGTGAGATTGCTGCCAGCCGCGTTCCTTCTCCTGGCGCTATCGGCCGTTTCCTCGGCAGGCGCCCCAACCGACCTCGCTTCTGCCGAGCAGAAGCTGAATCACATCGCATTGAACGGGCGTTCCCCGAACCCGAACCCGAACCCGACGGTCCTCAGCGAGGGGGAGGTAAACGCCTATCTGGCCTCCGACCATGTCCGCCTTCCCCCGGAGGTCGGGAAGGTGACGCTCGAAGGCCTCGATGGCGCAATCACCGGCAGAACCCGCGTGGACTTTGACCGCCTGCGCGAGGGAGTCCGCTCTTCGAACCCTCTGCTCTCCATCTTCACCGGCGCGCACGAGGTGGTGGTGGTGGCTCACGCCCACGGCGCAGGCGGCCGGGGCTTGGTGCACGTGGACTCGGTTTCACTCGACAACGTCGAAGTGCCGCGGTTTCTCCTGGAACTGTTTGTCGAGAAATTCCTCAAGCCGAGGTACCCGGACTTAGGGCTCGACTCCGAGTTCGCCCTTCCCGACCGCATTGACCGGGCAGAGGTCGGCAAGCACGAAATTACCCTGGTTCAAAAATAGTTGGGTTCAAAAATAGCTGGTTGAAAGAAAGCTGGTTGAAAAAATAACCGGGTCAAGAATAACTGGGAGTCGCTGGTCCGGAAACCGCTGATGCAGGCACAGCGGCCGGTTGTTCAGGCCAACCCGGCGAAACTCTCGCGCAGGAAACGGCTTCATGGCCATCCTGTTCGATCTCGACCGAGCAAGGAGAACATGCCCCGATACGAATACCGCAATCTCGAGCCGAGCGCGGAAGCCCGGAAGACTTTCCTCGAATGGATCGAACGGCTCGATCATGAATTCGAGAACCAGGATCCCGACCATCGCAGCCGCGTAGTCCGCGACACGCTCTACGAAATGTATCTCCGGCAGCCGTTCGCTTCTGCCGGGGCCTCGCTCGCCGGGCGCGCGCTCGTCGATTGCTTCGATCCCCGCAACGCCACGCTTGAGCCCGAGTACTACGGCGAGGTGGACGGCGCGAAATACGGGGAGCGCAAGCCGCTGATCTGGTTCTGGATGATGTACGACCGCTCGCCGCTCGGCCTCAATCACTGGCTGGGCTTCCGGATGCGGGCGATGCTGGCACGCCACGTTTTCAAACATTGCGGCGAAAACGTGAAGATCTTTCACGGCGTCGAAGTTACGTTCGGCTACAACCTGACGGTCGAGGACAATTGCACGATCCACAAATACGTTCTCCTCGATGACCGCAGCGAGCTCGTCATTCGCCGGAACAGCTCCATTTCCGATTACGCCAATGTCTACACCCATGCTCACGACCTGAACGACGGCATGATCATCACCCATCACAAGACCGAAATCGGGCCTCGGGCGCGCGTCACCTATCACGCCACGGTCCTGAGCGGGGTGCGCGTCGCCGAGCACGGCCTGGTGGGCTCGATGGGCGTGGCGGCCAAGGATGTCGAACCCTACCACATCGTCGGCGGCGTACCGGCAAAAACCATCAAGGTCAAAACCATCGCGCCGCCTGCAGCGAGCGGCCCGAGCGATGCGGGCAGCCAATAACGGCGGAATTTGTTAGTATCGAAGCCAAGCCGCGGCCAACTGCCGGTTTGAGAGCTGCAGCTCGCGATCCAGAGTAGAGCTCCAGAGCTGACGACGGGCCGAATTGCGGGTTCTCGAAGAAGTGTTCCCGGGGTAAGTTCGAGAAGTCGATTCGGCAATTTCTCGATTTCCCATGGCCCTCCAATACGTCAACATCGTGTTTCAGATCATCGCCTTTGTGTTCGCCATCAGCGTGCACGAATCGGCACACGCCTGGATGGCCAACCTGCGCGGCGATCCCACGGCGCGGATGCTCGGGCGGATTACGCTCAATCCCCTCAAGCACATCGATCCGGTGGGCACGGTGCTCATGCCGCTGATCGCCGCAATCGCCCGCCTGCCGATGATCGGCTGGGCCAAGCCGACTCCGGTTGACCCCAGAAATTTCCGCAACCCGGTTCTCGACGACATTCTGACCTCCGTGGTCGGACCCATCAGCAATCTGGCCGTGGCGGCCGTAGCTACGGTCCTGCTGCTGGTCATCAAGCTCAGCTCGCCTGTCGGCAGACAGGTGGTGGCTGAAGTGGTCGGTCTGTCTCCGTTGCACTCCCCATCGCTGCTGGTGCCCCTTGGCTTCCTGTTTCATGAACTGATGGTCATCAATGTCGTGCTGGCGATTTTTAACCTCATTCCGGTCCCCCCGCTCGACGGCAGCCATGTGCTGCGCCATTTCCTTCCCGAGCCGGTACGAAATGCTTATGACCGGATTGGATGGGCCGGGTTGCTGCTTCTGGTGTATTTCGGGGGCGGCATCCTGAGAGCACTCCTCAATCCGGTGCTCGGCGTCTTCTACCTGATTCTTCTCAACGCATGACCACCCCGCCCCATCCGCGAAAACGCGTTCTGAGCGGCATGCGCTCGACCGGCAAGCTGCACCTGGGAAATTTTGTCGGCGCTCTCGACAACTGGGTAAGGATCGAGAACAACTACGAATGCTTCTTCTTCATCGCCGACTGGCACGCGCTGACCACCGACTACGCCGACACCTCCGGGGTCAAGCAGAATTCGATCGAAGTGCTTCTGGACTGGCTGGCCGCCGGTCTCGATCCTGAACGCACCACGATGTTCATCCAGTCCCACGTCCCCCAGCATGCCGAACTGCATCTGCTGCTTTCGATGATCACCCCGCTCGGCTGGCTCGAACGCGTGCCGACTTACAAGGAGCAGCGCGAGAACATCCAGGAAAAAGACCTGGGCACATACGGATTTCTGGGTTACCCCGTGCTCCAGGCGGCCGACATCCTGATCTACAAGGGGGATTTTGTACCGGTGGGCGAAGACCAGGTTCCCCACGTCGAACTCACTCGCGAGATCGCGCGCCGCTTCAACCTGTTCTATTCCCTGCGGGGAGGAGCGGTGTTTCCCGAGCCGCAGCCGCTTCTCGCGCCGGCGCCCAAGTTGCCCGGGACCGACGGCCGCAAGATGTCGAAATCCTACGGGAACACGATCCTGCTGACCGATCCCGAACCGGTGGTGCGGCAGAAACTCAAGACCATGGTGACCGATCCCGCGCGCGTGCGGCGCACCGATCCCGGCAATCCCGACGTGTGTCCGGTGGGAGACCTGCACAAGATTTTCAGCGACCGTGAAACCAACGCCAAAGTCGATCTGGGCTGCCGATCGGCGGGCATCGGCTGCATCGAGTGCAAAGGCTGGGCCGCCGATTCGCTGGTCGAGGTCTTGAAACCGATGCAGGCGCGGCGGAAAAAATACGAGGACAATCCTCGTCTGGCGTGGGATATTCTGGAGGCGGGCTCCGAGCGCGCCCGCAAGGTCGCTCTGAGCACCATGGAGGAAGTGCGGGAGGCGATGAAGATGTCGCTTGACTACGAAGCGCCGAAGAGCGCTCAAGGAGCCACGTAGGCGAATGGTGGAGGAGTACAGAGCCCTTCGCAAACACTCTCCCGCGGCCGATTCCCCGCCCAGCCCTCCCCGGGCTGTGCTCGAGAGCCACCCGCCGCCAGCTCCTCAAAAAAAAGAAGCGGCGAGCGACTTCCCCTTCGCGGTTGCGGTGGGCGACGTTTACGAAGGACCGCTCGATCTGCTGCTCGACCTCGTCCGCAAGCAGGACATCGACATCTACGACATCCCGATCGCGAAAATCACGGCGCAATATCTGGCTTACGTTGAAAAACTTCGCGAGCTCGACGTGAACGTGGCCGCCGAGTTCATCTACATGGCCGCAGTGCTGATTCACATCAAGTCGAAGATGCTGCTGCCGCGCGACCCTCAGATTTCCTCCGAAGACGAGGAAGATCCGCGCACCGATCTCGTCAATCGCCTGCTCGAGCACGAGAAGTTCAAGGCCGCGGCGCAGATGCTCCTGCAGAAGCAGCAGATAGAAGAAGCCGTGCGCTCGAACCCCGCGATCCGCGATTTCATGGAAGCCGAAGGCACCGAGCCCGAGATCGCCGCCGATGTTATGGATCTGGTGAAGACCTTCCAGCTGGTCCTCGAACGCGCCCGGTCTCGCCCCATGATCGAGGTGAACGAAGAGACCGTCACCGTGAGCCAGATGATCGAGTATCTGCAACGGCGGCTGCTGCTCGAAGACCGGCCGCTGCGGCTGAAGGAATTTCTGCGCCACGTCGAGTCCCGGCAGGCGCTGGTGGCCATGTTTCTGGCGTTACTCGAACTGGTGCGGCTGCAGGCCATCCAGGTTCGCCAAGACCGGGTGTTTGGCGAAATCCTCGTGCGCAAACATGAGGAGTTCAATGCCGTTGTGGCGAAACAGGCCGCGGTGCAGGACGACTGGCACTGAGGCAAGCGATGCGCGCCGTCCGGAAGACGCCGGTTTGCCTCCGACCGGGGATCGACCCGGGAAACGAACAGAAAGCTCCGGACCACGACCGAAAACACCGGGTCCCGAAGCGACAGGAGAAGATCCAGACCCCGTCGATATGAGTGTTAAAGCCAAAATCGAAGCCATCATTTACGCCGCCGAAGCGCCGGTTTCGCTCGAGCAGATCCTCGCCCTGGTCAAAGAGTCCTCCGGCATTGCCGACAACCAAGAACTGCGCCGGGCCACAATCGCCGCCATTGAAGAGCTGCGCGCCGAGTATGCCGTCGACGCACACGGCATCGAATTGCGCCAAATTGCCGGCGGGTATCGCATGTCGACCAAGCCCGAGCAGCATGACCTCGTCCGTTCCTTCGCAAAAAGCCTGAAACCGCCGATTCGCCTTTCGCTCGCGGCGCTTGAGACGCTCGCCGTCATCGCTTACAAGCAGCCCGTCACGGCGCCCGAGGTCAGTGAAATCCGCGGCGTGGATTCAAGCGGCGTCCTCGCCACGCTGCTCGACCGCAAGCTGATCACCACCTCGGGCCGCAAAGACGTAATCGGCCGGCCTATCCTTTATAAAACCACGAAGGAATTCCTCCTCCGCTTCGGGTTGAAAGACGTCAACGAACTGCCCAGCATGGAGGAGTTCGAAAAGCTCGTGGCCGAATCGTTCCAGAGCGACTTGCTGCCGGCGGAGTCCGAACCGCAGCAGGGTGCAGCGGGAGAACAAGGAGGCGCAGACCCTCAGGGGTCTGAGGCGGTCCATTCCGAGACTATCCATTCCGAGACTAATCCCTGATGATCAAAAACCACGCCCAGCCGAAGCTGGAAAACATGCTTAACCGGGCCCGCCCCGCGGTCCCCGGCGGGGTATTTTCGTCCCCGAGCCGGGACCGGCACAAGGAAGCTCCGCCCAACATGCGGTTCGGTATCATCCTGGTCCTGATCGTCCTGGTCCTGATTGTCCTTTCCGGTTCTGCCTGGCCGAAACAGAACAGCTACAGAACCTTGACGACCGAAGAAATGCTCGAAATGCTCGAGCAGGCCCGCTCGGACATAAAAAGCTACTACTTCGACCGTCAAATACGCGGTCTGGACATAGACAAGAGATTTGAGGCCGCCAAGCAGGCAATCTCTCGTCGAACATCGGAAGACGAAGGATTGCTGGCCATCACCGCGGCCGTCTCCGCCGTGAACGATTCGCACACCCGCTTTGGTCCTCCGCCTCGCCCCTACGCCGTCGACTATGGGTGGCAGATCAAAGCCGTCGGCGATTCCGCATGTTTTGTCACTCGCGTGCGCCCGGACAGCGATGCCTTTCAGAAGGGAATCAGGCCCGGCGACGAGGTGCGGTCGGTCAACGGGTTGCCGCTCACCCGGCAGGACATCGATGTCATCGAGTACGGCTACCACGTGGTTCCGCAGTCCGGGCTTCGCCTCGTCGTGCGCGCGCCGGACGGGCGCGAGCGGAGCGTTGTCACCATGGCGGCGGTTTTGCCCGGGCAAGCGGTGATCCGTACCTCAGATATGGACGCGTGGTTCGAAAGGCCCCATAACTGGGTGGACCGTTCGCAGTATTCCGAGAGCCAGCACGTTCTTTTCTGGAAGTTGCCGGATTTCCTGCTCGAGCCGGGAGCGGTCGAAGGCATGCTCGCTCGGACCCGGAAATATCAAACCGTCGTCCTCGATCTCCGCGGCAATCCGGGCGGCGCCGTCGATGCGTTGATGAGAATGGTCGGGGGCTTCTTTGCCGAGGACGTGAAAGTGGCGGATTTCAAATTCCGCGATGGTTCGAAGCCGGAAATCGCAAAGTCTCGCGGGCAGAAGGCGTTTTCGGGCAAACTGATTGTTCTCATTGACAGTAAGAGTGCTTCCGCCGCAGAGGTATTCGCGCGTTTAGTTCAGCTCGAAAAGCGCGGGTTGGTTCTCGGTGATCGTTCAACAGGGGCCGTCATGCAGGGAAAGCTCTACCCGCACGCGATCCGGCTTGATACGGCGCATGTAGCCCGGTACACGGTCGAGGTCTCGACCGCGAATATGATCATGAGTGACGGAAAGAGCCTCGAGAATGCAGGCGTCGTTCCGGACGAGCGCATTCTCCCCAGCCAGGCCGATCTCGCCGGGCTGAGGGACCCGGTTTTGGCCAAAGCCGCGGAATTAGCGGGAGTAAAGATGACGCCCGAAGAAGCCGGCAAGGTGTTTCCCGTCGAATGGCCCAAAGAACGAGCACCGGAGATTAACTAATGCCCGGTGGGCATCGGCTGGTGCTCTCGCGTGCTCGAGAGATGCCGCCTCACAACCCGGGCATGGGCATCGATACCGGCAATCGCCGGGAAACGGCAATGGCTCTCTGGGTGAGGGCTCGATTCAGGGATGTGACGCCTCCCCCGCTCTGATAACCTTTTCCTGAGCGATGCCCTCCGAACGCCTGCAGAAAATCATCGCCGCTGCCGGAATCGCCTCTCGCCGCAGCGCGGAGAAGTTGATCGCCTCGGGAGCGGTTTCGGTGAACGGCCAGATTGTCACCGAACTGGGCACGAAGGCCGATCCTGAACGCGACCACATTCGCGTGAAGGGCAAGCTCGTCGCAGGCGCCGAACGCCACCTGTATCTGCTGATGAACAAACCCCGGGGATACGTTACGACCGTCCGTGACCCCGAAGGCCGGCCCACGGTCATGGATCTCGTGCATGGAATTCGCGGGCGCGTGTATCCGGTCGGAAGACTCGATTTTCAAAGCGAGGGCCTGCTGCTTTTGACCAACGACGGCGAGCTGGCCCACAAGCTGATGAAAGCAGCCTCTCACGTAGCCAAGGTCTACCTGGTCAAAGTTTCGGGCGTTCCGGACACGGCTGGCCTGGGAAAAATCCGCCGGGGGCTGTCGATCCCGGCGGAAACCGGTTTCCCCGGCGGCCCCAGGGGGCCGCGCACGCGCAACCGCCATCGAAACGATGCGGGGGAGGGTTCCAGGGACAGGCGCGGCCAGCGTGCCGAGCGCCTCAGAACCGCCCCTGCCAAGGTCCGCCTGGCCCGGGAGGGAGACAATCCCTGGTATGAAGTCACGCTGACCGAAGGAAGAAACCGCCAGATTCGGCGGATGTTCGAGGAGATCGGTCATCACGTTGAGAAGATCAGACGCATTCGCTACGGCCCTCTGAGCCTGGACGTGCCTCCGGGAGAATTCCGACGGTTAACGACCGGAGAGATCGAAAAGTTGAAATCGGCGGTCGACAAGCAGGCGGCGTGAGTCTGACCCGGCTGTTTCTCCTGAGATTTCAGCCCTCACGGAAGGGCTTGAAGCGCTTTTCAGCGGGAAAGACCGATCGGTTCAATGTTCTGGATCTGATTCGAGAGGAAACTGCGCTCGGATCGGGCGGGAAAAATCGACCGGCCTAAGCTACCCGGTCGGGCCGAACCACCGGCCGGCCTTGCCCGTGGCCTCGCCGCAAGCGCAGGTATTCCCGGAGCGCCACAAGGGAACCGATCAGGGCCACTCCAATCAGCGCAAACAAAGCATGTTTGTAATAGCGATTGAAAAACGCAGCGATCTCCCGCGCATACAGCGACCCGAAGCCGGCGATAAGGAAATAACGGACGCTGCGGCCGAGGGCCAGTGCGCCCACGAACTTCTTTCGCGGATATTGCAGAGCGCCGGCGGCGAGGAGCACGGGCAACATCGGAAACGGAGGCGGCAGCATGGCGGTAACGGCCACCGTCCGAAAGCCCCAGCGATCAAAGCGATTGAAGACCTTCTCGGCCCGCTCCGGATTCAGCTTGCGATGAATCGCTTCTTTCCCTCCCCGGCGGCCGAGCGCGTAGGTCATGTATCCGCCTAGAACTGCGCCGGTCGTCGCCATGACGGCGTAGTAAGGCCAGATATCGCGGTGTTTGGCCGCCAGCCAGATCGTGAATACGTCCAGGCTGCCGGTAAGCGGGACAAGAGAATTATCCGCGATGCCCAGCAGAATCAACCCCGGCCCGCCCAAACGGACCAACCAGCGCCAGACAAGTAGCGCGACTACAAAGACACCAAGGCGCATGCGATTGTTTTAGAAGCAGCTTCGGCAAACCGAGTGGTACGTGAACCCGGCGGCGTTTCACACCAGTGCCGCGGCGCTCCCGGCGAAGTTGATCTCCGGAACGGCTGGAAGCACCTTCGATTCATGCGCATGGCGATAGAAGAGGCGCAAACCCTCGAGCGACGATGGGTCGAGATAGAAGGAGATATTCGCGGTCAGGTACTCATGGAGGTCCCGGTCGCTCAGGTTCAGTTTGGCCGCCCATTTGGCCACGATGTGCCGCAGATTATCGGGCTCAAGACCGTGATCGCGCGACTGCCGGAAGATTCGCACGAGATCCAGGGGCGAGCTTCTGGCAGCTTCGTTCCGGACCGCCCAAAAGGCGAACACGAACGGCTTACCCGTGAAGCGGCACCATTCCTCGGCGAGGTCCCAGGTGTAATACCGGGAACGGTCCACCTGGAGCGCAGGATCGCCGATCACGAGCGCCGCATCGCTTGCTAGAAGCATGTTTGCGAGGTCCGGCCTGGCCGAAGCAAACTGCCTGTTTCCTCCCCAGTACTTTTCAAACAGAATGCGGGTGAGCGCAGCCGAGGTCACAGACGAGCTGTCCAGGGAGACGGTTCTGATTTCTGCCATCGGTTTCGAGCTCACGAGGAGAATCGAGCGCACCTTGTGCTTCGAGGCGATGGCGACATCGGGCAGGATCGAGAGATTGGGAATCGATGCGTAAGCGGCCGAAGGTATGATTCCGATGTCCGAGGTCCCGTTTTCGAGCTGCCGCGCGCATTCGGAGGGAATGGTGTAGGAGATCTCAAAAGCCGGATCAACCAGGCCATGCTCGAAATCCCACATCAGCGGGGCGGTGTTGAGATAGGAAATGGCGGAGATGCGCATCGAAAACAGCCTCTGGCTCCGGAGCCCCCTGCTCGAACGGCGAAAGAGCCAGTTTTTAACTGACCGCGAAGCGCCTCCGCGACACAAATCAGGCGAAGCCGAGCCGCCGGGAGCTTCGATTTAGAGAAAAATTCTAACAGACATGGGATGTCCTTCCCCGCCGTGAATACCCGGAGGCGGGCGGAAAAAACGGCCTTCGCCAGGATTTCCCATCACACTGATCGCCGGAGATCCGGAGTGGACTCCGCGCGCGGTGTTCGGTCAGGCGTCCCGGGGCACCGCCCGTACGCTCGTGTTCTTCCGCGCTTCAGGGGCGGCGCCGGCCCGGGAAACAGGGTGGAAAGACCCGTCCGCCATCCGGAACAAGCGCGGAGCAACCTCTTTCGCATGTATGGTTTACGCTTGTTTCTCGAAGGGGTGCTGAATCGCAGGCCCCCGAGACTGCATCTTTATTCGAGGAACCTTCGCTCCTCGGCGCGAACCTAAAGATCTAACGGGCGTCGAAGAAGCGGCATGGGATCTCGATGACATCATCGAGAAGCTGGAACTGCACTCCACAGAGTCTCCTCGGGATCTTCACGATTTGAGCCGAGCCGGGGCGGGCAAAGGAAAACGAAGAGAAAAAGAGAACAAGGGAAAACGGAAACACGGAAAACGGAAAAGGAAAACGAAAAAAGGAGAAGCGGCTCGCGCGGCCGCACAGCGAGCGCGAAGACAGTTCTCCCGCGGCGACCTCACATTGCCCAACGAAAATCTGCCGGACCAGGGAAGATTTCGCAGGTTGGATGGCTGGTGATTGGAGTCGAGCGAAATCGCGGCAGCGCCCGCCGAACCAGTCCAGCTGGTTTCTGCTGCAAACTGCATGGCAGCGGTTCGGGCCGGTCAAGCACAGAGCCAGACGGGCCGGCAGTAGCTAGAATCTGCCTTTTCATGCTAGTTTCAAAACAACCGAGGTGAATTTGGCAAAGGGTTTAGTCATCGTCGAATCGCCAGCCAAGGCGAAGACCATTCAAAAGTATCTGGGCAAGGGATACACGGTCGAGGCCTCGCTCGGGCACGTGAAAGACCTGCCCAAGAGCACTCTCGGTGTCGATATCGACAACGACTTCGAAACCGAATACATCATCATCCCGGGCAAAGAGAAGGTGGTCGCCAAACTAAGGAAGATCGCCGACGGGGTCGAAACCATCTATCTCGCGCCCGACCCCGACCGCGAAGGCGAGGCCATCGCCGCCCACCTGGCGGAAGAACTCGGCGACGGAGCAAAAAAGAAAAAAAAGAAAAAAAATGAGAACGGGCGCATTCGCCGCGTGACCTTCAACGAAATTACGCAGCGGGCGGTCCGCGAGGCCTTCGAACATCCCCGGGGTATCGACCAGCATCTGGTCGACGCCCAGCAGGCCCGCCGCGTGCTCGACCGGCTGGTCGGGTATCAGGTTTCTCCCCTGCTTTGGGACAAGGTCCGCCGCGGCCTCTCCGCCGGGCGGGTGCAAACCGTCGCCCTCCGACTCATTGTCGAACGCGAACGCGAGATCAAGGCCTTCGAGAAAAAAGAATACTGGACCATCGACGCTCATCTCGCCGGTCCCAAGCCCCCGGCGTTCAACGCCCGCTTCCTCGGCCGGGGCGAAGAAAAAATTGAGATTGCCGACGAGGAACAGGCCAATAAAATTCGCGCCGCGCTCGAAAAAGCGAATTGGGTAGTTCGCAATGTCGACAGGAAAGAGCGCCGCCGCAATGCAACTCCGCCCTTCACCACCAGCAAACTGCAGCAGGACGCCTCGCGCAAACTTCGCTTCAGCGTGAAGCGCACCATGATCATCGCGCAGCGCCTCTATGAGGGCGTGGAGCTCGGCGAGGAGGGCATGGTCGGCCTGATCACCTACATGCGCACCGACTCGACCCGCGTGGCCCCCGAAGCTCTGGCTGAGGTGCGGGAATACATCGGATCCAATTACGGCCCGGATTATCTGCCGCAGTCTCCGAATACGTACAAAGAAAAGAAAGAGGCGCAGGCCGCGCACGAGGCGATCCGCCCGACCTCGGCCCTGCGCCATCCCGATCAGATCAAGCAGTACCTCAAGGAAGACGAGTACAAGGTCTACAAGCTGATCTGGCAGCGCTTCGTCGCCTCGCAGATCACGCCGGCGGTTTTCGACCAGACCACGATCGATATCGACGCCCGCTCCGGTTCCGATCCATTCTGGTTCCGCGTGACCGGCAGCGTGATGAAATTCGACGGTTTCCTCAAGGTTTACGAGGAATCGAAGGAAGGAAAGGACGAAGAGGACGAGGAGCTCAAGCACAAGCTGCCGGCGCTCGCAGCCGGGCAGAAGCTTACCTTGCGCTCCCTCAAGCCCGAGCAGCACTTCACCGAGCCGCCGCCGCGCTACAACGAAGCGTCGCTGGTCAAAGAGCTCGAAGAGCGCGGCATCGGGCGCCCGTCGACCTATTCGGCGATCCTGAGCACGATTCAGGAGCGGCAATACGTGCAGAAGCTCGGTGGAAAATTTGTGCCCACGGAAATCGGCCTGGTCGTGACCGCCCTCCTGGTCGAGAATTTTCGCGACATTTTCGACGTCCAGTACACGGCACGCATGGAGGAAGAGCTCGACGAGATCGAGGAGGGCAAAGAGGGCTGGACGGACACGCTCGCCGAGTTCTACAAGAAGTTCGAGAAGGACCTTCGCTATGCGCAGAAGCACATGGAAAACATCAAGCGCATGGAGAAGCCCACGGACGAAAAGTGCGAGCGCTGCGGCTCGCCGCTGGTCATCAAGTGGGGCAAGCACGGTTCGTTCTACGCCTGCAGTTCCTACGACAAAGACGACCCTAACAGCTGCACGTTCACCAAGGAGAATCCGATCAATCTGCCGGATCTCGACTCGGCCGAGCTGCAGGAAACCACGCAGGAGGAATATTGCGAGAACTGCGGCCGCACGATGGTGCTCAAGCGCGGCCGCTTCGGCCAGTTCATGGCCTGCACCGGATACCCGGATTGCAAGACGACGCGCCGTTTGGACCAGGGAAAGAAAGTCCCCGACATCCCGCTCGAAGAGCTTTGCCCCAAGTGCGGGCGCAACCTGATGATCCGCCACGGCCGCTATGGCGAATTCACTTCCTGCAGCGGATATCCCGACTGCAAGTTCGTGAAGCAGAATTTCATTGGCGTGAAGTGCCCTCTCTGCGAAGACGGCGAGCTTGTCGAAAAGCGCGCCCGCAAAGGCAACACCTTCTACGGCTGCAGCAATTACCCCAAATGCAAATTCACTTCCGCCAATAAGCCGATCGCCGAAAGGTGCCCGAAGTGCGGCAAGGAATTTCTGGTCGAAAAGTATTTGAAGTCCGGACCCGTGGTCGCCTGCCCGGACAAAGAGTGCGACTACGAGCGGCCGAACGAAAACGCCGCCCCCGTGCCGGCCGGGGCGGAGGCATGAAGGCCGGGCCGGAAACCTTCGCCTTTCGCTGAGTCAGGAAATGTATTCGCGGATGTAGGGGTCTTCGATCTCCCTCAGGGCCTTCAGGTCGCCGTCAAAAATAATCTTCCCATCGCGGAGAATCAGAAATCCCATCGACCCTTCCGCCCGGGTGTGCGGCGGGAGTGGCTCCATCCTGTTTTGGGCGCGATCGAAGTAGTGAGTGCCCATGGTGAAGGCGTCCTGGAGGCGATGGGTCACCAGCAAAGAACTGGTTGAATACAGGTCTCGCTGCTTGACCAGCAGTTCAATGATGGTATTCGAGGTAACCGGGTCGAGCCCGCCGGTCGGCGAATCGTAGAGCACGACCTCGGGATGCGTGATGATGGTGCGGGCGATAGCCACCCGCCGCCGCATTCCGCCTGACAACTCCAGGGGATAGAGGTCGACGGTGCGCTCCAGTTCGACGAAACTGAGCGCTTCGCGAACGCGATTTTCAATCTCCTCGCCGGAGACATTGCCTTCCTCCAGCAGCCGGTAAGCCACGTTTTCGCGGACGGTAAGCGAATCGAAGAGCGCGCTTTCCTGAAAGACGATTCCCACCCGGCGCCGCAATTCGAAAAGCTGGTTCTCGCTCATCCGGGTAATGTCTTCCCCGAGCATTACGATCCGCCCCGCATCGGGCTTGAGAAGCCCCAGCGCCAGTTTCAAAATCGTGCTCTTGCCCGATCCCGCGACTCCGAAGATAGCTTTGGTTTCGCCGCGGGAGAGCCGAAACGATATGCCATCGAGCACCATCCGGCTTTCGAAGGCGAGTTCGACATCCTCGAAGACGATGGCATCGCCGCCGGCCGTCGCGGCCCGGGCAGAATCGGGGTCAAAACCGGGGCTCCGGCTCCCGTCGGCACCGGGAACAAGGGAAGCGTCGGACACAATGTGCCAATCTTATCAGACACTTGCAGCATGCCGCCTCCGTTCCCGCCTGGCCCCGGCCGCGCCGGGAAAGCCAAAAGGCCAGCATAAAAACGATTTAATCGCGGATTAACGCAAATTTTTTCTTGCGTTCAACGTAAGTTCCTGACTAATATTTGTTGCCGTCTTCTGAGTGTCGACGGTGGTTTCAAGAAGTGGGGCTGATGTTTTTCGTATCGTGGCAAAACCCCGGAGATCGCCTGGCTTCCCCTGTCGAGGAATGGTTCCCGACTTGCCGGGCTTTTTTCTTTGTGGGCGTAGTAGCGGTTATAAAAACACGCCCGGTTCAATCTGCTTCGATCCTTTAGGGAAACCCGGACGGAAAACCTTGCAAAGGACGGAAGCAAATCTTAGCGAATGGCTGAAAGGAGTAATTTAAGTGAGAGAGAAGGGAACAGTGAAGTGGTTCAATGGGGCAAAAGGCTACGGATTCATCCAACGTGCTACGGGCGAGGATGTGTTCGTTCACTTCTCCGCCATTCAGGAAAACGGATATCGTACCCTGAATGAAGGCGAAACCGTCGAATTCGACCTGCTCAAGGGGCCAAAAGGCTATCAGGCGGCCAACGTCGTGCGCGGATAGTCTGACCCAACGTGAAGTGGGCTGGGCCCCGATCAGCCCCGCATCCACAGGCCAGCCCTTCCAGGAAAGCTGGAAGGGTTTCGGCTCTCCCGGCCCTTATCTTGTTCACCAATGGCTACCGGCCGGGCTCCGGAATTTCGATGGAGACAAGGTCTCCACCCCTCAATCCTGAGGCACGGTAGTTCACGTTGATCCGAATGCTTTTCCACCCGCAGGAAAAGGCCTGAGCTCCGATCACGGGGAGAGACTTGTAGTCGGGCGTCTGAAGTTTCAGGACCCTATTGCCTTCGGCGACGGCAAGCGTGGCGGCAGGCGGCTTCGAGCAGTCGACGGAGACCAGCGTGGCCTTCAAGAACTTGACCGCGCGCTTGTCGACCGTGGGTTCGGTTTCGGCCGGCTTTCGATTCGAGGCGGTCTGGTCGTCTTCCTCGTCGCTTCGGTCGTTCGTCGCCGGGCCGGGGGCCTGTTTACGGGCGGCGGCCTCTTCAGGAGGCACGCCGTATTTCTCGATGAAGGGAAGGTCGGTCAGGTCTTTCGCCGCTGCCTGCGCGACCTCCGGGTTCTGGCTCTGCTTGAGGCCGTCCAGGATGGGCGCTGCCTGATTGAATTTCTTGGCTTCCAGATACGCCTGCGCCAGCCGCAGCCGATACGGTTCGTTTCTCGGGTTGAGCTCGACGGCCATTTTCATCGAGTCAATGGCGGCATTCGGCCCCCCTCCGGCCAGCCGCGCCCAGCCGAGCATGTTGTAAGCTTCGGCGAAATCCGGGTATTCGTCGATGACGACGTGCAGGCTCTCCATCATGTTTGCCAGCCCCTGAACCTTCGCCCCCTGCTGTCCCGAGCGATAGCTGGCGAGAGCAAGACCCAGGCGGGTCCAGGGGTCGCGGGCATTGATGCGCACCGCCTGGCTCAGTTCGTCGAAGGCGTGATCGGTTTCTCCTCTCTCGACGTAGGCCCAGGCGAGCGCGCGGTGCGCAACCACGGTTTCTGTTTTTGGGTCGGCAATGAGTTTCTGGAGGTCGGCGAAGGCGTGGTCGCGGCCCGCGGGGAGGCGCAGCTCCATCTCGTCCATCAGGGCTTCGGCCTCGGCAGGCGGCACCTGTTTCGCGCTGGTGCCGATGTCGCCGAGAGAGAAGGGTAGCGCCAGCGGATCGACGGGCGGCGCCGCCGTGGTGTCATCCGCGCGGGTTCCCCCGGATGCGGCCAACTTCGGGGCCAGCGCGCGAAAATAGTCCTTCACCTGCTGGTCGAACTCGGCCAGGCTCATGCCGAAAGCTTCGCGGACCGCCTCCTCGGTTGGGACCTTCTGGATCTCAACCAGGCTGAAGTACTTGCCGAGATCCGACATCTTGTCCTTGTTGAGCAGGTAATGCACCAGGATCCACGACTGCGCGTAAAACAGCGTATGGCGGGCGCCTTCGCCCGGCGCACTCTGGGTCTTCCTGGTGAGCAGGTCGGGCCAGTTGAGCCAGACCGGGCTGCGCAGAATTTCCGCGAACGATTTCAGGTCCTGGGCTGCTGGCTGGGCGGGGAGACTGCGCGACGTGCGCTCGGGATCGGCGCCGAGCTCGGCATTTCTGGCGGTGAGATGGAGCGAGGCAAAATATTCCGCGAAGCCCTCGTCGAACCAGGCCGGCGTAGGCGGGTAATTGTAGTTCAGCAGGTAATGTGCGAACGGGTGCTCGATCGATTCCCAGCTGTCCGGTTGGGACAAATTCAGTACGATGAATATGCGGTCATCGCCTGCGTGCCAGAGACCCGACCGGGTGGCGGGCCCGCCGTAGGGGGGCGGCGCCACTTGCGCGAATTCCGTGTCGCTTGCGAGGGCGATGATCTCGATGGGCTCGGCCATTCGGGCCTTGCCGCGCATGAGCAGCTGGCCGAAGATGGCGCGCATCTGCTCGAACCGGACCGCCACCTCGTGCCCGGCCTGTTCGTTGGCATCGGTGATCACGATGAAATGGTCCGAACTGACTCGCTGCCAATGCGCGTCGGCAGCGCGGGCGGGAGTTCCCGAGAGACCTGAACAGGCCAGGAAAAGCTGAAGAAAACCGTAGAATCGATACCTGCGCGGCATGGCTGGAGCTGCTTCTTCGCCGATCGTAGCACAACGAAAATGGCGCTCCGCATTAAATATAACCGGTGCCGCTGCCGCCCGACCGCCAGGCGCTCCCGCGCGGCCTATTTCTTGACCTTCTCCTTTTTGCCGGCCGCCCCTTCTGCGCTTCGCCTTCGGCCGGAGCCGAGCCTTTCAAGGACCGCAGAGACGATCAGCGGCAGGCCGACCGTCGCATCCACAAAGACCTCCCCGAAGCGCCCGCCTTCGGAGGGCGGAACAAATTTTCCCCACGAAATCGCTTCGCTGTAGGGGCTGCCGGAGAGCCCGCCCCAGTGCACGGGCTCGGGGCAGATCCGCACGCCATAGTGGTAACGCTTCAACGGCAGGTTCTCGCCCAGGCGGCGGTGGCGCAATTCGAGGAACGGGCCGAATTGCTGCGACCAGTTGCGCGGCACTCCGCCGCCGATGGTGAAAATCCCCAACCGCGTCTGGCGGAGAAGCGTGGAGGCGAAGTGCTCGAGATCTTCAAACGGATCAAACCGGATCTTGTGCCGTCCCGCGCCTTCGCGAAGGCGATTGTGCAGGGCAACGTCGAGCCCGAGCTCGGAATCGCTGAAAGCAGGGACAAAAACCGGCACCCCCTGTTCGAAGGCGGACTTCAAGATTCCGCGCTGTCCCTGAGCGTGGTGGGTCAAATAGGCTCCGATCGAGTGATTCAGCTTGTAGGAGCACATCACCTCGGAATGGTCCCAGTCCGCGAGCACGGCCGCCATGACCTGCTCGACGTCATCCAGGTTCTGTTCCGGCTCAAGCGTGTCATACACGCGGTTGTAGCCCTGCTCATAGAGCTCGGTATCGGAGATTTCCGGGTTGTAGCGGAAATGCGCCCGCCCGGTGGCTTCAACCAGTCCGTGCGCCATCAGGGCCCCGGTAGAGACGATCGCGTTCACAATTCCGCGGTCGATGAGGTCGGCGATGATCAGGCCCTGCTTGGCGACCGTCATCGCGCCGGCCAGGGTCATGACCACGAAACAATCCTGGTCGCGGGCCATGGCCTCGAGCACATCGGCCGCCTCGCCGATCTGCCGCCCAGTGAAGGCCGTCTTGGCCATGGCGCGGACCAGATCGTCTACCGAGTGCACCCGCCCGAGATCCAGAGGCTCGAGCGGGACCAGGCGGTCTTCGACGGGATTGTGGAGTTTGCGGTCGATGCCGCTGCCATCGTTTTGCTTCATGATTTCGCCTCCCCCAAAAAATTTGGACGGGAAGCATTACTTTACTTGAAGCCGCCGGCCACAAGCTACCCGCGCCCGCTCTCGCCGCCTCCGTCCGCCTCAGCTGTTCTCGGGTCTTCCTCCCCCCCTGAAGATTCCGAAAAACGGGCGGCCGCTTGCGGCCGGGTTTACGTTATGCTTTCGAAGGAGGCATGCTTGCCCGGAAAATTCCGCATAGGCCTGATCCAGATGTCGGCGACGCCCGAACCGGAGGAGAACCTTCTGCGGGCCATCGGCCAGGTGCGCACGGCGGCAGCCCGGGGCGCCCAGATCGTGTGCCTTCCCGAACTGTTCCAGACGCAGTATTTCTGCCAGCGTGAGGACACGTCGCTCTTCGATCTGGCCGAGCCGATTCCCGGCCCGGCCACGGCCAAGCTGGCGCAGGCGGCGAAAGAGCTGAAAGTCGTCTTGATCGGTTCGTTATTCGAGAGACGCGCGCCGGGCGTGTATCACAACACCGCGGTCCTCATCGACGGCGATGGAACCTTGCGCGGCATCTACCGCAAGATGCACATTCCCGACGACCCGCTGTATTACGAAAAATATTACTTCACGCCCGGCGATCTCGGCTTCAAGGCGTTTGATACGCAGGTCGGCCGGGTGGGAACGCTGGTTTGCTGGGACCAGTGGTATCCGGAAGGGGCGCGGCTGACGGCCCTGCAGGGCGCCCAAGTGCTTTTCTACCCGACGGCAATTGGCTGGCATCCGGATGAGAAGGCGCAGTACGGAGAAGCGCAGTACGATGCCTGGCAAACCATCCAGCGCGCCCACGCCATTGCCAACGGAGTGTATGTCGCGGTGGTAAACCGCGTCGGCTTCGAGCGGGGCGACATCCGCGGCAACCAAGCGCCGGGCAAGGGGCTCGAGTTCTGGGGAGGATCGTTCATCGCCGATCCTTTTGGGCGGGTCATCGCCAAAGCGTCTCACGATCAAGAAGAAATCCTGACGGGCGAGGTGGACGCCTCGGTGCTCGAAGATACGCGCCGCAACTGGCCGTTCCTGCGCGACCGGAGAATCGACAGCTACGGGCCCATCACCAGCCGCTTGCTCGACTAAATCGGTTCTCGGGCGCCGCCTTCTGCCTGCGTTCCGCCGCCTATTTGTAGATGAGGTAGCGCCTGCGGATCTCGTCAAACCTGGCCAGGCCGTCCTGCCAATCGACGGCGATCGCGTGCGGGTCTTCGCCCCGGACAATCGCCTCATAGACCTTCCGGTTGGCGAGGATGTCCATCATCTTCTCGACGTGAAATTGCTGAGGATAGAGTTTCAGGAGCGCCGAGGCCAACTCGACGCCGAGTTCGGGCGAGTCGAGGAAATCGCGCTCCGTAACGATGAGATTCACTCCGTGGCACGGCTCTCCCCGGTAGAGGCTCGAGTGGGGGGTAAATGCGAGAGGCACGAAACGCACACCCGGAATCGCGCGCGCATTCAGATATGCGGCCAGCTCGCCTGCATTGATCCAGGGGGCGCCCAGGACCTCAAACGGCGTGTCCGTGCCGCGGCCGACCGAAACGTTCGTACCCTCAACCAGCGCAACGCCCGGATAGAGCGTAGCCTCGGTCAAGCTGCGGAGGTTGGGTGAGGGATTGGTCCACGGGAGCCCGGTCGAATCGAACCAGTCGCCGCGCATCCAGCCCGCGAGGGGAATGACCTCGAGCCGGGCATGAAGGTTGTGCTCCGCGTTGAACATCTGCGCAAGTTCGCCCATGGTCATGCCGTGGCGGACGGGAATGGGGCCGTAATTGACGAAGCTTTCCCGGCCGGGTTCGGACATGGGGCCCTGGACAAACGCTCCATTGATCGGGTTCGGGCGGTCGAGAACGATCACCTGAATTCCGGTTTTCGCCGCGGCCTCGAGAAAATAACCGAGGGTGGTTTCGTAGGTGTAAAAGCGCACGCCCGCATCCTGCAAATCTACGACCACGGCATCCAGTTGCCGGAGGATGTCGAGCGGGGGACGGCGCTCGGGGTCGGTTCCTCCGTAAACGCTGTATACGGGAATGCCCGTCCGGGCATCGCGCGAGTTCCCAACCTGCGTGGTATCGAGTTCGCCGGTGACGCCGTGCTCCGGGCTGAAGATGGCGCCGAGCGTCACTTGGGGCGCGTGCGCCAGCAGATCGATGGTTCGCTCGCCCCGGGAATTGAGCCCGGTCTGGTTCGTCAGCACGCCGACACGCTTTCCCCGCAATGGCGCGAAGTCCTTTTCTAAAACGTCGATCCCGGTCAACACCGCGCCCGTGCGGTCGGCGATCCTGTGCTGGGACGGCTCCGCTTCGCTGTAGCCGGTAATGGCCCTCCATCGCACGGCCTCCTTTTCGGAGGAGGAGAGCGGGACGAGCGCGGCCACCGCGGTCGAAATCTTCGACCGCAACGACACCGCCATCCCCTTCCCGTTCGGGTGAACGGCATTGGCCAGCAGAATGATGTAGGTGCGGGTTGCAGGATCGATCCACATCGAGGTGCCGGTAAATCCCGTATGCCCGAACGAGCCGACGGGAAGCAGTTCCCCGCGATTCGAGGCAAAGGGCGAATCGAGGTCCCAGCCGAAGCCCCGCACCAGGGGCAGATTCGGCGGCTGCTCGGGGCTGGTCATCTTGCGAATGGCAAGCGGGGAGAGAACGGAACGGCCATCGAGCAGGGCCTGGGCGAATTTTGCGAGATCGCCGGCGGTCGAAAACAGGCCTGCATGTCCAGCGATTCCGCCCATGCGGCGCGACGTCGGATCGTGAACCACGCCGCGCAACATCTGATTGTGCTCGTCGTATTGCGTGGGAGCGATTCGCGCGAGCCAGTCCTGGGGCGGCAGAAAGCGAGTATGCAACATCCCCAGCGGGGAAAAAATGTTCTGGGCCGCGTAGCGATCGAGAGTGGTTCCGCTCACTCGTTCGACGATGGCCCCGAGCACGATGAAATTAATGTCGCTATAGACGAAGCGGGTCTCGGGCGGGGAGTTCGGACGAACCGCGAAGGCCATGCTGTAGCCGGTGTCGCGCCCGCTCCAGGACTGCGTGAGATCGAGATCCGGCGGCAGCCCCGAGTAGTGGGTCAGCAGATCGCGGACGCGAATGTCATCCTTGCCGTTCTGTCCGAACTCGGGAATGTACTTCACAACCGGATCGTTCAGCCTTACCCTGCCCTGCTGTTCGAGCTGCATGATCGCCGTAGTCGTGGCAATCACCTTGGTCAAGGAGGCCAGGTCAAAGATCGTATCCACCGTCATTCGCTCGACCCGGGGTTCGAGCGACCGATTGCCGTACGCCTTGCGATAGATCACCCGCCCGTTGTGACCGACCAGGAGAACCGCGCCCGGGATTTCGTGGTTCCGAATGGAACTCTGAAGGATGGAATCGAGGACGTTCGCCTGCCTCGCGCGGTGCTCCTGCCTCGCGCGGGCGGCCAGGGCCCGGGCCGCGGTCGAGCAGGCGAGAAAAAGAACGAGCAGCCCTGCAATCGAGCAAGTCGAGGCAAAGATGGCGCCCCAAGCCGGAATTCCCTTAAACAGGCCCTTAGGCATAACATCTGAATGTACCGCAACGTCCATGGGATGTGTGAGGAACCGGGGAAGCGGGGCCGCCGGCCCCAACCGGGCTTGAGAGATTCGAGAAACGGATGGAACTCCCAATCGCAAAGAACCCTTTTCTGGAGCCGACGCCAGCCTGCGAGGGGCGAACCCCCGCTTCGCCGTATGACGAGCAGGCAAGGGTATTTTCCCGCGCGTTTGAGGTCCTTGCCGATGCCATCGCCCTGCGGGCGTTTCCGGGCGCGTCGGTGGCGGTGACCGATAACGGGAAGCTGGTCGCGCTCAACTCGTTCGGACGATTCACCTATGAAGCCTCTTCGCCCGAGGTCGAGCCCCATACGGTTTATGACCTGGCCTCGTTAACCAAGGTAGTCGGGGCAACCAGCATGGCCATGATTCTCTACGAGCGCGGAGTGCTCGATCTGGAGATGCCGGTGGCCGGGATCCTTTCCGAATTTCGCGGAGACGATTCCCGACGCCGCCGGGTGACCCTCCGCCATCTGCTGGCGCACTGCTCCGGGCTGCCCGCCTATGAGAAGCTCTTCCTGCACGCCACCACCAGAGAGGAATGCCTGCGGGCCGCCTTGACGGTCCCCCTGAAACACGATCCCGGACTTTGCGCGGAGTACAGCGACATCGGATTCATCGTTCTCGGAGCGGCCCTCGAGCAGATTGCGGACGAGCCGCTCGACAGGTTCTGCCGGCGGGAGGTGTTCGGCCCTCTCGGCATGTCTCACACCACCTACACCCCCCCGGCTTCCTCGAAGAGCAAAATACCGCCGACCGAGGAGGATCGGACCTTCCGCCGGCGGATCATTCAAGGCGAAGTCCAGGATGAAAACGCAAGCGCGCTGGGAGGAGTTGCGGCCCATGCCGGTCTTTTCGCGAATGCGGCGGACCTGGCCGCCTTCGCGCAGGCCATCCTCGACCGAAGCGGCCCATTCACCCGGCCGGAAACGGTCGCGGTGTTCACCGGGCGGCAAACTTCTCCTCCGGGGACGACGCGGGCTCTGGGCTGGGACACGCCGTCCGGCCTGTCGCAATCGGGCAGTTATTTCTCCTCGTCATCGTTCGGCCATCTCGGATATACCGGGACCTCCTTGTGGATCGACGCCGAGCGCCGGATATCGGTGACCCTGCTCACCAACCGCACCTGGCCGGACCGCTCGAGCCAGGCCATCCGGGAAGTGCGCCGCGCATTTCATGATCAGGTGTTCGAGGCCCTGGGAGCCCGCCCATGAAGAGGGCCGCCCGACCGAAGCTGGAGATGCTCTCGACAGAGCAGGTCAATCCCGAATGGAGCGATCTGGATGCGCGATCCTCGCTCGCCATTGCCGAAATCATCCATGCCGAAGATGCGAAAGTTGCCGGTGCGGTCGGGCGCTCACTGCCCCAGATCGCGCACGCCATCGACTGGATCTCCCAGGCGCTGCAGGACGGCGGCAGGCTGATTTACGTGGGCACGGGCACCAGCGGAAGAATTGCCGCGCTGGATGCGTCGGAATGCCCGCCGACCTTCGATGTTCCGCCAACCACCGTGCAGTTCGTGATGGCCGGCGGCGAACGCGCCCTGGCCCGGGCGGTTGAGGCGGACGAAGATTCGCGGGCGCTCGGCGTCCGCGAGCTCCGCAAACGGAAACCCTCCCCCAAGGACGTGGTCGTGGGCATCGCCGCCAGCGGCCGCACTCCCTTTACCGTGGCCGCGGTGGAATTTGCGCGGCAAGCGGGGGCGAAGACCATCGCTCTCACTTCGAATCCCGGGTCGGCGCTGGCGGCGGCGGCGGAGTTGGCCATCGTGGTGGAAACCGGGCCGGAGGTGGTGGCGGGCTCGACGCGCATGAAGGCCGGCACCGCGGAAAAGATGGTGCTGAATATGCTGACCACCGGGGCCATGGTGCGGCTCGGCTACGTCTACGGGAATCTGATGGTGAACCTGCACCAGAAAAATTCCAAACTCACCGAGCGGGCGCTCACCATCGTCGAAAAGGCCCTGGGGGTGGACCGCGAGGAGGCCCGCAAAGTATTGTCTCGAGCGGGCAACGACGTGCCGGTTGCCATCGTTATGGGAAAAGCCGGAGCCTCGCGAAAACTCGCCGAGAAATCGCTCCAAGACGCAAAAGGACACGTGCGAAGGGCGACTGCCCGTGCCGAAGCTTTCAAGAGCTCCCGAGGCAGAGCCGACACCGAGCCCTAACTGCTGGAAGGCCGGTTCCGGTTTGCCCGGCATCGGCCTCCGCCTGCGCCTGGTTCCGCGGCCAACCGCAGCCCCATCCGCTGAGCACGGGGGATTCCCCGGCTAGAATCGGAATAGAGTTCGACGCTTAAGGACTTTTTGCATGGATAAATTCGTGATTCGCGGAGGGAATTCCCTGCTGGGCACGGTTCGCACCAGCGGGGCAAAGAATGCGGCCCTGCCCGCAATGGCGGCGGCGCTACTGACGGATGAGCCAGTCGTTCTCGAAAACGTTCCCCAGGTGCGCGACATCGAGACCACCCGCAAGCTGCTCACTTCCATGGGAGCGGAGGTCGAGCTCGGCTATGGACGGGCCCAGCATCGGACCACCATCTGCTGCGGAAAGCTGACCTCGCCCGAGGCCTCGTACGAACTGGTGAAGACCATGCGCGCGTCAACCCTGGTGCTCGGACCGCTCGTTGCGCGTTGCGGCCGGGCACGGGTTTCGCTTCCCGGCGGCTGCGCCATCGGAGCGCGGCCCATTGACCTCCACATTAAGGCGCTCGAGCGGCTGGGCGCTAAGATCAACCACGAACACGGATATGTCGAGGCCACCACCGACGGGCTTAAAGGCACGGAGGTCGTGTTCGATAAGATCACGGTTACCGGCACAGAGGATCTGCTCATGGCTGCGACGCTCGCCGAAGGCGAAACCGTGATTGAGAACTGCGCCCGGGAACCGGAGGTAGCCGACCTTGCCGACCTGCTGAACAAAATGGGGGCGAAGATCGAAGGCGCAGGCACTCCGACGATTCGCGTCCGCGGAGTTCAAAAGCTCGGCGGCGCAAGACATCGCATTATTCCCGACCGCATCGAAGCCGCAACCTTCATCATTGCCGGAGCCCTGACCGACGGCGACCTGAACGTCATCGAATGCAACCCGGGCCATCTCGGGGCATTGCTCCAGAAATTGCAGGAGGTGGGAATCCGGACGCGGCACACCGAGAACTCGGTTCGCGTCGAAGGCAACCGGAATTTGAAGGCCGCCGATATTGTCACCGAGGAATATCCCGGCTTTCCCACCGACCTGCAGGCGCAGTACATGGCCCTGGCGACGCAGGCGGAGGGCACATCGGTCGTGACCGAAAATATATTCGAGAACCGCTTCATGCACGCGCTCGAACTGGTGCGCATGGGCGCGAACATCAGGATTGAAGGACGGCGCGCCGTGGTCCGCGGCCGATCTCCCCTGAGTGGCGCGGCGGTTCTGGCTTCCGACCTGCGCGCGTCGGCTTCCCTCGTGCTCGCCGCTCTGGTCGCCGACGGTGAGACCATCATCGACCGCGTCTACCATATCGATCGCGGGTACGAGAACATTGAGGAAAAGCTGCGCGGCGTAGGCGCGGAGATCAAGAGGATCGGGGAGATATTTCCCAAGCGAAGGGGATCGGGTGCAGCCTAGCGGTTAAGCCGGGGCTTGCGACCGCGTCTCTCGCGCAAACTCGTTGGCACTTTAGCGGGACGAAGAGGCGGCCGCGGTCGCGACATCTCCCGCGGCGTTTTCCGGCTGCAACTCCAGGACCGACGTATTCACAAATTTTCCCAGCGGAGTATGCCTCTTCAACCAGAACTTGCTCTTCAAGATCGCGGGGTAAAGCGAGCGCAAGCATCGCAGGCGGAAGCTTGTGTTTTCCCCGGCCCCGGAGGTCGCCCGCGAATATCCGAATTCTTCGAGCGTATCCCCGATGAGGGCCTCCAGTTCCGCTACCTGTGTCCCGGATAGTCTTTCCTTCCAACGTTCGACGGGACTCCCGCTTCGCTGTTTCTCGTCGCGGAAAGAGGAGTTGGATTCTTGCAGCGTTCCCAGACCCGTGGACAGGATGCGGTCGTAATCCAGGTCGTGATCGAGAAAGCGGCCGAGCTCTGCCAGAATTTTTCGCGGTTCGCGGATGAGTTCCTCATAGCGAACTTCCATGTAATCGCTCGGAATCTCGCGGCCATATTGGCGGCCTTGTGTGACAAGCCAAACCCAGTAGAGAGCCGTCTCATTCAGGCTGCCGTTTTCACGCTGCCAGGGAAAGGGTTTGAACCCTTCCATCTTTTTCAAGGAGAGAGCAATGTCCCTGCCATCCCGGATCATGTGAACGAATAGCGCCTCCGGGATCTCCTGTTTCACTTCTCGCACAAAGTGGACCATGTCGGGATCGTAGAGCGCCCAGCGCTCGACATGCTGCCGGCGCGCGATTTCCTCCATCTGGATACGGATGAAATCGCCGCCGTTGCGGCAATCGGCGAGAATTCTGGCGGTGAGTTGCTTTGCATCGAGCCCCGAGCGGCGGAAGCCTTTGCTTCGCAGCCAGATTTTCATGATCTTTTCCCGGTTCTTCGGATCGTGGAACCCGCCAAAACGGGGGATCAGGAGTTTGTGCACCGGGAGATATCCGCGATAAACGGCGAAGCCGCCCGCGGAGAGCAAAGTGTCATAGAGCAGGTTGGTTCCCGAACGATGGCAGCCCATCACGACTACCGGCCGCCGCGCTCGCTGTAACTGGCTGGATAGAGGCATTTGTCACCGCGGAAACGGTGAGGACAGGTGACGGCCCTCAACCTTTTTCAAACGATGACGACTTCTCGTGCATGCGACTTACCAACCTGGATTGCTTCTAGCGATGATGAAACCAAACGACTTGCAGCGACTTGCATGGCAGTTTGCTTTGCCGGTCTGCAAAGGCCTGCATAGCACTCGGGCCAAAGCTTTCCTGCCGGCTCACTATGCCTCTGGGGCGACGCCGCTTTCGCGGTAAAACCGCGACACCGCAACCATCCTCGTGTGTGGGAGAAACCTGCCTCGTGTGTCACCGGCATTACAGGCAGGCATGGCTATCGGCTAACCTCCACTGGCCGCAAGACCATCGTTGCAGTCCTCAGCGCCCTACGCTCTACCGTTGCGCAACTCACGCCAGTGACAGCGCAACTAACGGCCGTGGCCGCATAGACGCCATGAAAAAATCTTTGCAAGCGGAAAACATTTTGAGGGTTAGTGTTACAGAGCATCCCGCTCGCCGGAGTCGTGACAGACTCTAAACCTCCCGACCGGGTTCAGCGCGCGATCTTTCCTCTTCATCAAAAAAGTACTTGACGAGAGCGGCCTTCTCATGGAAGGCGTCATCACTTATTGATCTGGTGCAAGGGCGTGAATCTTCGCAAGAACCGCTCGTGGCTCTTCGAGCGTGCAGCCCATTCGGGTATCGAATTGGGCCTCTAGATGAATGCCGTTACAGACTTCGTTGAGGGCGTTGTTGATAATCGCGAGTTCGTCTGTTGTGAGTTCTACATTTCTACAAGCATGCGGATCATTTCGCTATAGGGATCTCAGTCGAGTTTTTTGCCCGTTATCAGGGTCATCAGCCATGCGGCGACGGCCCACACGCCTGGCAGAGCAGTGAGAGCCGGAAAATGATCACCCCTGCTCTGTAAAGCCCAGACCGCGGCGTGCCGCGAAAGGGGACGGTATCTACGACCCAGCCGAGTGTGAGCAGGTGTTAGCCATGACAGCATATACGAAGGGGCCGAAGATCATCGCAAGCGGTTCTTCAAAATCCACCCCGGGCTTTACTGTGGCGGAACCGGCAATCAGTACAAGGAGCCAAGAAGTTTTTGGCACACCGGGCGGCGACCGGGTGCACGGTGTCCGGCGGGGGGATTTTGAAACATATCGTGATGTTTCGCCAGTCATCGAACACCCATTAGCTCATGCTTCTCGACACTGGTAATGCTGACAGTTCTTTGCGCGCCTATGCGAGCTTGTAATTATTGCGTTCGGCGCAATTGACGAACCGACTGAGGAGCGAAACATCGGGGATTTGTCGCCAATCAGCGGTTAGATCCTGCTCACGGCGTTGTGTGTTACGAACAAGGGAGCTAAAACCTATGCGTCCAAAGTGGAGGCAGCTCGGTTCGACTCTTGTGGTTGGCGCTGTGTTTATTTCAGTCCGCTTGATCGCCCAAGACGTGCAACCGACTATCGTGCTATTCCAAAACGTGCGGGTCTTCGACGGAAAATCGACTACGCTCTCCGGTCCCAGGAACGTACTGGTTCGCGGTAACAAGATCGAACGTATTTCGACGGCACCTATCCCAACGGACCGGAACGCCAAGACACAGATCATCGAGGGCAGCGGCCGGACCCTGATGCCCGGCCTGATCGACGTCCACTGGCACGCGATGCTGATACGGGTCACTCCTGCTCAGGCGATTGCTGGTGACGTCGGATACAACAATATCGTGGCGGGGGCCGAGGCGACAGACACGCTGTTGCGGGGATTCACCACAGTTCGCGACGTGGGCGGACCGACGTTTGGCCTGAAGCAGGCTATCGACGAGGGCGTCATCGCTGGACCGCGCATCTTCCCGTCCGGCGCCGTGATTACGACTACCGGCGGGCACGGCGATTTTCGCGAGTTGTATGAACTGCCGCGCACGATCGGCACCCTCAGCCGCGTGGAACAGATCGGTGTGAGTGCTGTCGCCGACAGCCCTGACGAGGTACGGCTCCGCGTCCGCGAGCAACTCATGCAGGGTGCCTCCCAGATCAAGCTGACGGCTGGCGGCGGTGTCTCCTCGCCACACAGCCCGATCGACGCGTCGACTTTCACGGAGCCGGAACTGCGGGCGGCTGTTGAAGCGGCCGAGAATTGGGGCACTTATGTCACCGTGCACGCCTTTACGCCCGCGGCCATTCAGCGAGCCATTGCTGCCGGTGTTAGATGTATCGAACATGGCTTCCTGATGGACGAGGCCACCGCCAAGTTGGTTGCCAGTAAGGGCGTGTGGTTGAGTCCGCAGCCTCTCCCCGAGGAGTTGAGACAAGGCTTTCCGGTAGGCTCAGTCCAACGAGCCAAGGCTGATGAAGTCTGGCCTGGCATAACCCGGACCTACGAGCTGGCGAAGAAATACAAGCTCAAGACGGCGTGGGGCACCGATGTCCTATTCTCCGAAGCGCTGGCGAAGCAACAGGGGGCCATTCTGGCCTCGCTTGTCCGCTGGTACACGCCCGCGGAAGCGCTGGCAATGGCAACCGGAACCAACGCCGAACTGCTGGCACTGTCCGGCAAACGCAGTCCGTATCCGGGCAAGCTTGGAGTTGTGGAGGAGGGCGCGCTCGCTGACTTGTTGCTTGTTGACGGCGACCCGATCGCCAATATCAATCTGGTTGCAGATCCCAACAAGAACTTTGTCGTCATCATGAAGGACGGTAAGGTCTACAAGAATACTCTCTCCCACTAGTACTAAGAGTTAGAGGTTGTAACCAGGCGATAGCACAAGCCTGCGCCTTTTCTTCGTCACCGAGGTCAATCGGCGATATAGGTTAAGGTTACGTTCTCCATTGTTTAGATCGAGCCAAAAGTGAAGTGGTGTATGCTCTGAGCTGCTGAGAGGCTCTCAAGATGAATAGCAACTGTCCACCAAGGGCGAGAGTTGGGGCTTGTTGCGTCCTGATGGCGTGCATTGTTCCAGCGGTTGTCGCTGGCGAGTGCTCGGGTGCGGGTGGGATGGAAGGCCGAGTCGTGGATGACGTTAATAGGCCTGTCGCTAACGTTCAAGTTTCATCTTTCCCCTTAGAATGCGCATGGTGGAATACTGGGCCCGCCTGGGAAAACAGGCGTTGCGGGGAGATTTCGGTTAACCGGTGTTCTGGAAGGCCTCACCGCTGTGTACACGAGCAGGCCAGAAGACGGCTATCCCGATACCAGTCTGCCGTTCTATGGGCTCGACTACCCGCCGACGAGGATCGTTGTTCGCGCCGGTCGGGTGGCTCTCGGTATTGTTATTCGATTAAAGAAGGCGGAAGTCGTTGCCCGGGAAGATTTTGGACGAGGAGACCTCACAGCCCCTGCTAAATGCGTGGATACGCGTTTCGAGAGTCGAGCGCGAGGATTTTCGGTTGTCTCTCGGCCCGAATTTCAGGGAAGACTTTCGCTTCCTGCTTCCGCCAGCGAAGGTGAGAATCGAAATAACGGCGCCAGGATATGAGCCTTGGCTTTTTACCGGACTACCATATGAAGTTGGCCTTTCTGTTATTGAAATTTCGTTGAAATCGTTCGGGACGAGGCAGCTAGACGTCAAGCTTCGGAAGCTACAGAATTAGGGTTGTGCAGCGACGAGACACCCGGGGGCTCGTCTGAGAACGCTCCCTCTCACGATTGCGCCACCAGGCACTGTCGTTATCAGAAGGCGATTTCACTCAAAACCACCGCCCTAACCGCTTCTTCTCGGTGACCGAAACGATGTTGCCGCCCTCTTTCAGTGCTGACTTCTGCGGGTATGGTTCAGAGCGCGTAGCCATGCACAGAAACGCCTACCGTTCGCAAGCGTCAATCGGTAATTCACTTCGGGGCAGGACCAATCGGCGATGATGTTTCCAAGGACATCATCGTCATCAGCGTCCCAGCGAAACGCATCCGAGGCCATCAACGCGAAACCGATAGCGTGGAGAGCGTCCGGTTCAAGTTTACCTTGAAGGACAACATCGCATAGACGAACCAACATAGCTGCCGTCACCGTGAACTCGTCGTCCATGTCCTCAATCGATACCACGGATGTTTGCTGGCTCTTCCGGGAGATTGAACCAGCCACATCCCGCGCCAGTTCACTTGCCGTCGGCTTGTCCTTAAAGAAGTCCCGTAGTACGTGCTCGTTGCCATCAAGGCGACCGCGCTCAGAGTTCACCGAGGCGTTTTGGTTGCGGCTGCGCCGCGCTAGGAGACAGGCTGTTTTCCGCGGCTGTCCCTGAAGAATGGCCCGGCCGGGCCCTCTCGGCGCGTCTGGTTGAGGGTGAGGAATCTGCGATTTCACGGGAAAAGCAGATTCCCCTGACGCGTCCTAAATTAATTCTGACACTGCGCGTGTGCGTTTGACGCCTAGTGGCGGTTTCCGCCGTGGCCCCCGTGGCCCCCCTGGCCACCTCCGCGGCCGTTGCGCCGGCGGCGACCACGACCGCCACCGCCTCCGCCTCCCGCACGGCCCCCGCCGCGACTTCCGCCACGGTCTCCGCCGCGGTCCGGTGAACCGGCGGGCGCGTCGACGCGGTTGAAGTTCGGCTCCTCGCCTTCTTCGAATTCGGCGCCGCCTTCAAGCGTCAGGGCGCCCACGGCAACGCTGTCGGCATCCACTTGCGCAGACGCAGGAGGCGCGTCGCCGGAGGGGGCGGGAACCCCGCCTCCGCCCATTTTTGCCCGCTGCTCGCGAAGGATGGCTTTGCGCGACAGGCGAATGCGGTTGCCTTCGACGGCCAGCACTTTTACGAGCACCTGATCGCCCTCTTTCAGTTCGTCGCGAACGTCCTTGATGCGGTGCTCGGCGACCTCGCTGATGTGCAGCAGCCCTTCGGTTCCCGGAATAATTTCAACGAAAGCCCCGAACTCGGCCAGGCGTGTGACCTTGCCGAGATAGGTCTTCCCTACCTCCGCCGTCGCCGTCAGGTCGCGAATGATCTGCAGCGCCTTCTGCGCCGAAGTCTCATCGCTCGAAGCCACGTTGACTTTGCCGGTGTCTTCGACGTCGATCTTGACTCCCGTCTGCTCGATGATGCTGCGGATCATCTTGCCTCCGGGCCCGATCAGGTCGCGAATCTTGTCGGTCGGAATCTGCAGCGTGTAGAAGCGCGGCGCGAAGGCCGAAACCTTTTCACGCGGGCCGCTGATGACCTCGGTCATCTTGTCGAGGATGAAGAGCCGGCCGCGATGCGCCTGGGCCAGAGCCTCGCGCATGATCTCGGGCGTGATGCCGGTAACCTTGATGTCCATCTGCAGGGCGGTGATTCCGTTCTTCGTACCCGCGACCTTGAAATCCATGTCGCCGTAGTGGTCTTCGGCGCCGGCAATATCGGTCAGGATTGCGTACTGATCGAGCTCCTTCACCAGTCCCATGGCCACGCCGGCCACGGGATTCGTGAGTGGAACGCCGGCGTCCATCAACGACAACGATGCGCCGCAGACGCTTGCCATCGAGGACGATCCGTTCGATTCGAGGATGTCGGAGACCACGCGCATGGCATAAGGCCAAATGGTCTCAGAGGGAAGCATGGACGAAACGGCCCGCTCGGCGAGGGCGCCATGACCAATCTCGCGCCGGCCCGCCCCGCGCAGGAAGGAAACTTCCCCAACGGAAAACGGAGGAAAGTTATAGTGAAGCATGAAGCGCTTCTTGGCTTCGCCTTCGAAGGCCTCGAGCCGCTGCATATCGTCGGCGGTGCCGAGCGTAGTGGTGACGAGCGCCTGCGTTTCGCCGCGGGTGAAGATCGCCGATCCGTGGGTACGGGGCAGCACGCCGACTTCGATCCAGATTGGCCGAATTTCGTCGAATGCGCGGCCATCGGGGCGGCGGCGCTGGCCGAGAACCTGTCCGCGGAAAATGCGTTCCCGCAGAGCTTCGTAGTAATGCTTCAGCTTCGCCCGCCCCTCGTCGTCTTCTTCGGGGAGCTCGGAGAGCAGCTGCTTCTCTAATTCGGCGACGAGCGAGTAGCTTTCCAGTTTCGGGTGCTTTTCGGTGTCCAGGCGCTCGGCCAGATCTTCGCCGATTCTCGCTTCCAGACTGCCGTAATAGGCTTCATCGAATTCCGGTTTGGGGGCGGGCCGTTTCGGCTTGCCGGCTCTTGCGGCGAGCTCGCTGATGGCCGCGCAGATCTTCCTGATCTCGGCATGCGCAAACGCGATCGCGTCGACCACCGTGTCTTCGCTGACTTCCTTCGCGCCGGCTTCGATCATGACGATCGCCTCCGCGGAGCCCACGACCATCAGGTTGAGGAGCCCTTCGCGAATTTCGCTGTAAGTGGGATTGGCGATGAACTGGCCGTCCACCAACCCGACGCGGACCGCGCCGACCGGCCCTTGAAAGGGGATATCGGACAACGTCAGCGCGCACGAAGCGCCATTGATCGCAGCCACGTCGGGATCGTTCGCCGTGTCCGCGGAGAGCACAAATGCAATCACCTGCGTCTCGTTGCGAAATCCCTCGGGAAAGAGCGGACGAACCGGGCGATCGATCATCCGGCTGACGAGAATTTCGCGCTCGCTCGGCCGGCCTTCGCGTTTGATGAAGCCGCCGGGAATGCGTCCCCCGGCGTAGGTGTACTCGCGGTAATCGACGGTGAGCGGAAAGAAGTCGATGCCTTCGCGGGGCTCGGCATTGGCTACCGCCGTGGCCAGAATCACATTGTCGCCCATGCGGACAACGCATGAGCCGTGTGCCTGCTTGGCCAGTTTTCCGGTTTCAAACGAGATTTGCTTACCGCCGGAGAGTTCAACAGAGATATCTTGTTTCATGATTTTTCCTTCGAGGAGGGCGCCTACTTCCGGCTACCGGCGGCCAGTTCCCGCAGACCTGGATTACAGGCCTTTCGCAGAAACTCGAGCGTGTGGATTGCTGGTAGCTGGCGGCTAGTGGCCAGAAGCTTATGCCAGAGAATAGAATGCAACCTCAAGCGCACACCGGCTCTTGGTTCCCGGTACAGGGGAACAAATAGTCCAAAAGACGCAACCTGCTACTTGCGGAGGCCGAGTCTTTGAACGACCGTCTTGTAGCGCTCGGAGTCGTATTTTTTGAGGTAGTCAAGCAGGCGACGGCGCTTGCTGACCAGCATGAGAAGACCGCGTCTTGAACCATGGTCTTTCTGGTGCGTTTTGAAGTGCTCCGTCAGTTGACCAATGCGTTCGCTCAACAGAGCGATTTGGACTTCTGGACTGCCCGTATCGGTGGGATGCGTTCCGTACTGGTCAATGAGGGATTTCTTTTGGTCTCTGGCTAGCACTAACCTGGTGCACTCCTTCTATTTTTCAACGTTATGGTTTATTTAAGGCTAACACGCGGCGGGAACATCGGCAAGCCAGGGCTGACCGAAATGCACCATGAGGCACCGGTCGTCGCCTTCGACGGTCCGACGCTCGTGTCCGATCCGCCTGGGAGCACCCCATGCCGCCTCATCGAAGCGGTTCCGTCCATAGCGCAGTCTTCCATTTTGAAATCGGTTTCGCGGACCGAAACCCGGCGCGCGCCGTGCTTGTTCGCGCCTGCTGGGCGGCGAGCGCCAGCCCCCGGAACCGGTTTCCGAGGGCAGCTGGCGCAACCAATAAACTAATTCATTTTCAGAAACTTGCAATCGTGTGCCTACTCAAGAACCTTAAAGTCCGGCCCGCGGCGCGCAACTTCCAACAGCAGCAGCTTTTCTGTCATCCAACAATTAAGATATGCTGGAGACTGCACGGACAATTGGACCACGCATGTATGTGAGATGTACCCATTGCGGGTACGACAACAGTCCCGAATACCGCTTCTGCGGAATGTGCGGGGCTTCCTTGGCGCACCCACCGGTCGTACAGGCCGCACAGGCAAAAGAACCCGCGCGTCCTCCCAAAAACGGCGAGGCGCAGAAAGAGAAAGAGAATGTCCACGGACCCTCTTTTCTCGGGCTTGCCGAAGATCCCAAAGTCGAATTCCACTACCTCTATGAGGACGAGGAGCCCAAGAGCCACGCCGGCATGGTCCTCGCCGTGCTGCTTCTGCTGGGCGCGGGAGGCCTTCTCGGCTGGCAGTGGAAAAACAACGGATTTCCTTTCAACCGGCTGAATGCCTCCACTTCCGCGAACTCGTCGGGAGCTGCGACCTCGGCTTCGCCGTCCGAAGTGGCCCCTGCAGGGAACCAGGATCAGGAAACGCACATCAACAAGCCGATGACGGGTGCCGGGGACGTACTGCCCACACAACCCGAAGAGAACTCTAAATCTCAGGGTCCGGCCAAGGCGACGGAAAGCGAGATCCCTCCGCAGAATTCCGGGCAGGCAGCACAACCGACTCAGAACGCCGGCTCCACCGAAAAGCAGGATTCAAGCGCCTCCGACGATGCCTCGGCCGCTCCAGGCGCAGGCACAGCTCGAAACGCTCCTGCCGAGGAGAAGTCGGCGCCCGCCGAAGAAGCCAATGCCGCCCCTCCCGCGAGTGTGGCGGGATCGCCGCGCCCGCGAAGAGAGCCGGCGCCTGCCAGCCGCGCAAAACCGCAGCCGGCACTTCCCGCGCAGACCGCGCAAAACGCGGCCGCGCCCGACGCCGATCTTGAAGCAACCGGCGAGCGCTACCTCTACGGCACCGGCGTACCGCAAAACTGCGCAAGGGCTGAGAGCAGCTTGCGAACGGCGGCCATGCACGGTAACTCGAAGGCGGAAACAGTTCTGGGGACGATGTACGCCACCGGGCATTGTGTAGGCCGCGACCTGCCAACGGCATATCACTGGTTCGCGCGCGCTTTGCACCAGGAGCCGCAGAACACCCGCATCTCCGTAGACCTGCAGGTGCTGTGGCGCCAGATGACGCCGCAGGAAAAGCAGCTTGCCATGTCCGGACAGTAGCGCGTGAGACACCGTCAGGGCTTCACGGTTCGGAATTTGTGCACGCGACTGAAAAGCAGGCAGCAGTCGGCGTCTGTCCCACACCCCCTCACCGGTTCCCTTTTCCCATGACACGAATCCCGTGCCTTGTCTCCGAACATGAAGACAAGGGAAAGGGCGCTCTGCTGAGATCCCATCGATCAGTATCCGCCGATTGAGCAAGCGGGTGTGACCTGCGGTCACCCAAGAACAAGGCTGGCCGCACCACAACAGTTCTGGCGTATCTGAAGAGCCCCTGCAGTTGCGGACCTGCTCATACCGAGCGAGGGGGCCCACAACACCTTGTCTCTTAGTTCAGTGTTCAGCTGGCAATCGCGGTTCAGTTGGCTAATCGCGTCGCGGACCCAAAGGTTCCGGTGGTCGAGGTTTGCCGAGAAGAACAGGTCAGCCGTTCTGAACCTGCTCGAAAAAAGTTTGCCGGACACCTTCACGGTTTTGCCCGGGTTTCCTTGGTTAAAACGGGCGCGACGTCCGGCACGGCGAACTGAAGGTCGGGCCGCGGCGGCAAGGGTGAGCTCCTGGGCTGCGCACAAACGGGAGACACAAAGAATTGAGCTAACCCTACGACGGCTTGCCAACGTTCATCCGGTCTCCTGTCATTTATAATCAGCCCATGCCAATCTCAGCGAGAAACAAACTGCGCGGAACCGTCGAGGAAGTCCAATTGGGCGATGTCATGGCCCATGTGGTTGTCCGAGTCGGCGAGAATCTGATTGAAAGCACCATCACACGGCGCAGCGCCGAAGAGTTGAAGCTCAAGAAGGGCGACCACGTCGCTGCGGTGGTGAAAGCCACCGAGGTCATGATCCAGAAAGATTGATTTCGTTTTACTTCACGTCCACAATCTTCAGCGTGGTGACCTGGCGTACCCACCGGGCCATTCTTTTTTCGTCGGGGATTACGATCCGGTAGGGCCCGCCCCTGGCGTCGAGCGGTTTGCCGTTTTCGAGAAAGGCCAGGACGATCTGTTTGTCCGTGAACGCCGGGTCGAGCTCGGGCAGGGCGAACACGACACTGTACCCGTCGGCAGCTTCGACCAGCAGACACGAAGACATGCGTTTGCCGCGCAAGGATTCGCCGAATGCAATGCCGCCTTTGATGAGCACGTCTCGAAGGGCGACTCCTTCGAACGTGGTGGGATTTTGTGAAGTGGTCACCTTCACGTGCGGCATGCCTTCCAAATCGGCCCGCGACAACACAGTCTGTTTCCCAGCCTCGGTTTGAACGGTGAGTTGCTGCGATTGCGCCTGTACGCTGACCAGCGTCAAGGCTACGAGAGGGAAGCAGACGCAGAAGAACCGATACTTTCTCATATTCGAGTCCGCAGGATCATCACTTCCGTCGCTTTGATGAGCGCGGCCGCGGTCTGACCCGGCCTCAGCTGCATCTCCCGGGCAGAGCGCGCGGTGATAATCGAAGTGATTTCCTGGCCGCCAATGGAGATCCTGACCTCAGCCATCAAGCCGCTAATCTGCACCGACTCGATCCGGCCGACCAGCTGATTTCGACCACTCACCCGGCGATGCTGCTCCTTTCGTTCGGTTTCCGTGCGACCGCGGGTCCTGAAAAGCAGCCGGTCGATTTCCGTTTGAGGAATGCGGTGATGCCCGCCGGCGGTTTGGGCGCTGCGAATCTTCTTTTTGTAAATCCACTGCTTGATCGTGGGGAAGCTGATCCCCAATTGAACCGCAGCGTCCCGCAGCCTCAGCAGCGCTTTCCTGTTCTGGGCGGGCGTGCGTTTCCTCGGCATCGGAACGAAATGCTACAACCCATACAGGGCGGGGTCAAGCCGCTCGGGTCCCGGTCGGCGCGCCATGCGGTTCGGCAAAACGCATAGATTCATATAGCCTTTCATGTCATATCTGTATTTATATACACTCAGCGTCCCCCAACAGGCTGATCCAACCCTTCCGAGCTGTCTGGCAAGCAGGAGCAACGAATCTCAGGAAAGAGGATCCTGAAAGGCTCTTTTTCCACCCGATCGCAGACCCGTTCGTGTCCGTGCCGGCGCACCCGCAGCGACCATGCAGGGCCGCGCGCGGATGCCCGGGGACACGGGGAAAGGCCTCAGGCTTCTTCCTGTTCCTTCAGCTTGGCCAACACGGTGAAATCTTCAAGGGTTGTTGTGTCGCCCTGGACTTCGCCGTTGGTGGCAAGTTCGCGCAGGAGCCGGCGCATGATCTTGCCGCTTCGCGTCTTGGGCAGGGAGTCGGTGAAGCGGATGTCATCGGGCCTGGCCAGGGCGCCGATTTCCTTGGCCACCCATTTGCGCAGATCTTCTTTGAGTTCGGGCGTTGGCGTGCGGCCGCCTTCGAGCGTAACGAAGGCCGCGATGGCCTGGCCTTTCACCTCATCGGGCCTTCCGACCACGGCCGCCTCGGCAACGTAGTCGTGCGCTACCAGCGCCGATTCGACTTCCATGGTGCTCAGACGATGGCCCGAGACGTTGATCACATCGTCGACCCGGCCCATGATCCAGAAGTAGCCGTCTTTATCCCGGCGCGCGCCGTCGCCGGTAAAGTAGGCGCCGGGAATCTGCGACCAATACTGCTTGACGTAGCGGTCGGGATCGCCATAGAGCGTGCGCAGCATTCCCGGCCAGGGCTGTTTCAACACCAGAAATCCGCCGCTGCCGGGGGGGACCGGCTCGCCGTCCATGTTTACGATTTCGGGAACCACGCCGGGAAACGGTTTCGTTCCCGATCCCGGTTTGGTCGCGATCGCGCCCGGAATCGGGGTGATCATGATGTGGCCGGTCTCGGTCTGCCACCAGGTATCGACAATCGGGCAGCGGTTGCGGCCGATCACCTCGCGATACCACATCCAAGCTTCGGGATTGATGGGCTCGCCCACCGTGCCGAGCAGACGCAGGCTGTCGAGCTTGTGCTGCTTCGGCCACTGGTCGCCCCAGCGGATGAAGGTGCGGATGGCGGTCGGGGCGGTGTAAAGGATGTTCACCCGGTGCCGGTCGACGATCTGCCAGAAGCGGTCGGGCCCGGGAAAATTCGGGGCGCCTTCGTACATGAGGCTGGTGGCGCCATTCTGCAGAGGTCCGTACACGATGTAGCTGTGGCCCGTGACCCAGCCGATATCGGCCGTACACCAGTAGGTGTCTTCTTCCTGGATGTCGAACACCCACTTGGTGGTGATGTAGGTGCCGACCGAATAGCCCCCGGTCGTGTGCACCACGCCCTTCGGTTTCCCCGTGGTGCCCGAAGTGTACAGGATGTACAGCGGATGTTCGGCGTCGAGCGGCTCGGCCGGGCAATCGTCGGAGGCCTTCGCCATCAGTTCGTGCCACCAGTGGTCGCGGCCGGGTACCAGGTTGACGGCCGTGCCCGTGCGTTTATAAACCACAACATTCTTCACCGAGGGGCAGGATTTCAGAGCTTCTTCAACCGCGGGGAAAAGTTTCACCTCCGCGCCGCGCCGCAAGGCCCCATCCTGCGTAATAACGGTGTTCGCCTGGGAGTCGTGAATGCGGTCCACCAGGGCATGCGAAGAGAATCCGCCGAAGACCACCGTATGGGGCGCGCCGATGCGCGCGCAGGCCAGCATGGCGACCGGCAATTCCGGAGTCATGCCCATGTAGATGGCGACCCGGTCGCCCTTTCTGACTCCGAGAGACTTGAGAACGTTTGAAAACTTCTGCACCTCGCGGTGCAGCTGCTGATAGGTCAGCGTGCGAACTTCCCCGGGCTCGCTCTCCCAGATGATGGCGGCCTTGTTTTTGCGGTGAGTGAGAACGTGGCGGTCGAGGCAGTTGTAGGAAAGATTGATCTGGCCCCCGGCGAACCACTTCGCCCAGGGACGGTTCCATTCGAGAACCCGGTCCCATGGCTTGAACCAGTGGAGTTCACCCGCGATGCGGCCCCAGAACTTCTCCGGCTCGGCAACCGACTCGTGATAGATGCGCTCGTAATCTTCGAGACTCTTAATGTGGGCGGAGCCGCGAAATTCCTCGGACGGCTCGAACGTTCGCGTTTCCTGAAGGACCGAATCGATATTGCTGCCGGGAGCGGGGCTTGTCGCCTTGTGTGCCATGCATGACCTCGGAAGATTCCGCCAGCATTTTACTTTACTTCTCCGCCCCGAAGCTTGTCTGTTCGAGAATTTCCCGCGGCCGAAATCCGCGCTGTCCGGGCTCTGCGGGCATGCGCTCCGCCCGGGGGCGATGCCGCGAGCACGCCGGGACCCATCCCTCGGGCTGTTCGCCTCCGTCTTCTCGGAATACGGCTCTCGCTAGGTCTGATTGGCGAATTGTAGAACCCGCTCGACAGCAACCCGGAACTCCTCGCGGGGACCGATCAAACTCAACACCAGACGGCCGTCGCCCGCAAAGTCGTAAAAATGCCCCGGGTGCACGAGCACGGCATGCGAGCGCACCAGTTCCACCGCAAAATCCTCGTCCGAGCGCAGGACCGGCACGCGGAGAACCGCGTACCACCCGCCTTCGACTTCGAGCCGCGAGCACGATTTCTGCAGTCCAAGCTGCCGGTCCAATTCCGCCAAGTTGGCGCGGACCCGCCGCAACAACTGCGGCTGGACGCTTCTTCTCTGGTCGAGCAAAACCGGCGCCGCAAGCTGGACCGGGGCGTTCATCGACAAGTATGTGTCGGCGATGACCGCTAATCGCTCACACGCCGGAGTTCGATCGGAGGAGGGGCCGCTGACGGCGATCCACCCCAGCTTCATCTGCGGCAGAGCTGCAATCTTCGAAATGCCGCTGAGGGTAAAGGTCAGGACTTCGTCGTTGGCGGCAAACGTCGGCCGGACTTTGCCGTCGTGAGGGTAGTCCAGGAAGACTTCGTCCACGATCAAGGCAAGGTTGTGCCGGCGACAGATCGCATTCAGTTCGCGTCTCTCTTCGGCTTTGACAAAGGACCCGGTCGGATTGTTGGGATGAACCAGGACGATGGCTCGCGCTTTCTCGCCAACCGCCTGTTCCAGGGAGTGGAAATCTATCTGCCAGAGGTGGTCGTAGACGAGCGAGTAGGGAGCCAGTCGTACGTCATCGAGGCCGGCGAGAAAATCGAGCAGCGGATAGCTGGGCTTGGGAACGAGGATCTCGTCGCCCGGGTTCGCGAGCAGGCGGAACAGGAATGAGTATCCTTCACTGGTACCGGTGGTAAGGACGATGCGTTCCGCGTCCGCCGCACGCGAATAGTACGCGGCCACGGCCTCCCGCGCGCTCGGCAGGCCCTGCGGATGGGGATGGTAGTCGAGCGCGCCGGGGTTTTTCAGCGCTTCGAGGATCGCCGACTCCTGATATTCAAGTCCGGCCTGAGTGGGATTGGAAAGGGTGAGGTCCAGGATTTTCGAGCCCCTGCGTACTGCCTCTTGAAGCGCCAGCGTCAGCCGGTTCGGCGCGAGGTTCCAGTCGGTGCGGCGGGAAAACATGGAAGGAACATGATAGCCTCCCCGCAGGCGGGTCTTAGCCGGGGGCCCGAACGGCGCTCGCGTGGACGGCAGAAAGGGCCCGGCCTCCGGCTGAGAAGGTAGGGGGCGTTTCCACCCTTCTCGACAAGAGCCTGCAGGGGCGATGTCGAGGCCCCGGGCTTCACGGGACTCCGTACAGCTGGCGATATACGTTTGCATTCCGCAGAATCGCCTCGACGTACTCGCGCGTCTCCGTAAAGGGAATCGACTCGACAAACTCTTCTACGTCGCGATACTTCCCTGCCCCCTGCCAGTCTTTCACGCGGTCGTCGCCCGCGTTGTAGGCGGCGAGGGCATATTCGGATCCGCCGAACTGGTCGACCATCTCACGGAAATACCGCGTTCCGAGCTTCAGGTTGATGGCAGGCGTAAACAGTTGCGGGGCGGAAAAATGCCTCAGTTTTTCCTGTCTGGCGAGGGTCCTGCCGACCCGCGGCAGAAGCTGCATCAGACCGAGGGCATTCTTGTTCGAAACCGCGTTGGGGTTGAACTCCGATTCCTGCCGGATCAGCGAGGCCACCAGAAACGGATCCAGGCCGTTGGCATCGGCGAAACGTTTTACCTCCGTCCAGTAGGGGCGCGGAAACAGCGCCTCCCAATACGACCGGGGCAGGATCGAGAAGTCGACCGCCAGATAATTGGGCACCGCCCGCTTGAGAGCTTCGACGGCGGCATCGTAGCGGTCCGCGTCCCGATACATGCGCGCGATCTCGGCCGGCAGCCAGCTCCCTTTGTCTTTCTCCGCCGACGCCTTCAATTCGCGAATGGCAAAGTCCAGCAGGCCGCCGTTTTCAAGGAGTCGGGCTTTTTCTACGCGCAGATCGTCTTCCGGAGGATCGTCCTCGGCAATCCTTTCGATTCCCCGGATCGGTGGAATGCGGTCGAGAAGCGCGTAATGAGGCGGATCATCGACCTTGAGCCTGTTCTCCCGCGCACGGGCGAGAGGGCCGTAATAGTAGTTGGGGAAGCGATCGGAAATCTTCCGGTAGTAGGCAAAGGCCATGGCCGCATCGCCATCTTCTTCGGCCAGGCGCGCGCGCCAGTAAAGGGCCGCGGGAACTTCCGGAGAGTCGGGATAAAGTTCAATCTGCTTCTCGAACCCGGCCCTGGCTTCTGCCGTGCGTCCCTGACGCAGGCTCAACCATGCGGTCTTCCAGTGGGCGTAGGGAGCCCGCAGGCCGCCCGGAAAACGCTGCTCGATTTCGCGGTACGCGGCGAGCGAGTGGTCGTAATCCCGGCGCAGCAGATAGATGTTTCCGGCATAGAGCAGCGCTTGTTCGAGCCACGGGCTGGCGGGAGCAGCCTGGCGGATCTCGTCGACGGTGCGCAGGAAGCCGTCGTCGTCATTCGACGCCCGCTCGATTTCGCCAATATCGTAGAGGCGGCGGGCGGCGAGTTCCGGCGTGGGGATCTCCACTGCATCGAGCATTTTCCTGGCTTCGCGGTCCTGGCCGGAGCGATGCAGCGACTCACCGAGCGCCAGCTGGATCTCCGGTCTATCGGCCGGAGCCGCTTTGGTCAGCAGACCGCGGTATGCGTCCCCGGCTTCTGCATATCTCCTCGCGCGGAACAGCGCGTCCGCCCTCCCCTTCTCTTCGCCAAAGCTGGGCAGGAAAACTCCCGGCGCGGAAGACAATTTCTCAAACTCGCCCGCGGCAACCGTGGCCTCAAAGCTCAGAGGCAGACCAAACCGTAAACGGCGGAAGACCTCGGCTGCCCTCGCGCTGTCTCCCGCAGCCTGATATGCCCGCCCCAGCGTAAGCTCGAGGTCGGCACGGACCGGTTCCCGGTCCCGCTCGAGCAGCCCAGCCGCAGCTTTCGCGTCGCCAGCGGAAACAAGCGCCTGCGCATAGAGAACGTGCGCGTCGCGCATCAGGAGCGATTCGGGAAAGCTCGCGTCAAACTTGCCGAGCACAGTGACGGCTTCCTGTACGTGGCCGATTTGCAGTTCAGAATCTGCCAGATAGTAGGCAACGTAGTCGCCGATTTCTCCCGCATGGGCTTGGCCATGCTCGAGGGCTTCGGCGGATTTCGCATATTGATGGTCGAGGAAGTAGGCGTAACCGGCGGCCAGCCAGGCCAGAGAACCCGCATCTTCCGCGCTGTGTTTCCGCGCATAGGCCTCGACTCCGGCATAGGCTGCGAGCGTGCGGTTCTGAAGAAGCTGTAGCGCCATGGGCTTGAGAGTTGCCGAGGAGACAAAGGCCCGGCGAATTCGCCGAAAGCGGGGGGAGACGCGGCGCGAACGGGCGGAACGGGCCGTCTTCCGTACCGGGGCTCTGTGCGTAGAAGAGGATTTCTTCTTTTGCGCCGCCGTGGGAGACGAGGCGGATCCGGCCGCCGAAGCCCTGGACCGCGCCGGCCTGGGCGGGTTGGTCTTTGGACTGGACTTCGGACTGGACTTCGGACCGGTCTTCGGACCGGAGTTTGGAATGGTCTTTGGACTCGAGTTCTGACCGGTTTTCGGACTCGACTTCGGACTGGATGGGGAATCAGACTGCGGATTGGACTCGAGGGGGGCCGTCTGCGCGCTGAATTGGGCGGCGCACAGCAGGAACAACACACACGCCAGCAGAAAATTTCTAAGAAAGTGCCCCACAGCCAGTCTGTACCACTTACCTTAAGATGCCGATGAAGACAGAATACCGCAATTATGGTTGAAGCTGCCTGCTCAGGAGTGAGAGCTCATCGTCGCGGAGGCTGCCGACCCATTTCCGATGGAAAAACCATCTCCGGCGGCCGTCGTTTCTCGATCGCGTTTCAGAGAACCGGCGCAGTTACGCGGCTTCCTTCAGGGCGATTCCGCGCCGGCAGGGCGCCTCAGCGCGATACCAGCGGCAGTTCGATGAAGCTCTCCTCGCCGGGCGCGTGATAGACGCGCTGGGTAGCTTTCTTGTAGTTCTCGGGCTTGGCCCAGAAGATCGACTGCACGAAACTCTGGGGATTGCGGTCGTAGAGCGGAAACCAGCTCGATTGCACTTCGACCATGATCCGGTGACCGGGCAAGAACACGTGGTTTGCCGTGGGTAGGGCAAAACGGTAGAGCAACGGCTTATCGGCGGCGAGCGCCTTGGGCGCGGAGAGGCTTTCGCGATAGCGCCCGCGGAAGATGTCAGCAGAAATCATCAGCTGATATCCGCCCATTCCCTCGTCTCCGGCCACTTCGTCGGGATAAACATCGATGAGCTTGACCACCCAGTCCGAGTCCGTGCCGCTTGTCGAAGCCATCAGGTTCACCATGGGCTGGCCGCTGATTCTTACCGGGTCCCTCAGAACATCGGTGGAGAACGAGAGAACATCGGTTCTGCCCGAGGCTTCGCGTTGATCATCCACCAGCCACCTTGGCCAGGTGAAGCGTCCGGTGTAGCCGACCGGCTGGCTGGGGCGAGCGCGGTAAGGCACGGGCTTAGCGGGATCGGAGACGTATTCGTCGTACGCCGAATCGCTACGCTTGGGCGCGGAAAAACTCAGCTTCAGATTCCCGTTCAGATAGAGGGGCGTCGCTTTCGGCGCGCAACCGCTCTCGCATCCCGCCGGCCACGAGGACAGACGCTCCCATTCGTTCGCGCCGGTGAGGAAGGCGGTCACGGAAGCAACGTTCATCGGCGGGCCGCCGTCTTTCAGGAAGTGGGCCAGGAAAGGCGCAAGAACCTTCTTGCGGAAGTAGAGCCCCGTGTCGCTGTCAAATCGGACCGCTCCGAGCGCGCTGCCGTCTTCGATCTCCTGCCCGTGGTGCCAGGGCCCGAGGACGAGAAACACCTTGTCGTTCGCGACGTCCTTCGGCTTGATGGCTTTGTACACGGCGGGAGCGCCATAAATGTCTTCCTGGTCCCACAGACTGTGAACCAGCATGACCGGCACGGTGAGCGGCTGCTGGGCGAGAATCTTGTCCATCGCCTGCCGCTGCCACCAGGAGTCATAGCTCGGGTGGGCGAGCAATTGCCGCCAGAAGCCTGCCTGCTCCAGGCCGTGGCTGCGGCCGATCTCGCCGGCAGAGCCTTGCATATAGAAATCGTAGTCATCGAAGTGGCCGCTCCACCATTTTTCTTCGTTCCTGCGGGTCGCTTCCTGCTCGTAGATGTAGGGCAGATTCTGCTGCCGGAACGCCCCGTAGTGGAACCAGTCGTCCCCCATCCAGCCATCGACCATGGGGTTCATCGGAACTGCCACCTTGAGGGCGGGATGGGGGTGAATGACCGCCATGAGCGGCAGAAATCCATCGTAGGAAATTCCGAGAATTCCGACCTTTCCGTTGGTCTCGGGAATGTTCTTGACCAGCCAATCGATGGAGTCATAGGTGTCGGTGGATTCGTCAACCGGAGTGGGATTGAGCGGCCCGTGCAAGGGGCGATTCATTACATAGTCGCCCTCGGAGTGATACTTTCCCCGAATGTCCTCGACCACCCGGATGTAGCCGCCCTCGACAATGACCTCCGTAGCATTGTCGTATCCCCACAGGACCGGCCCGAGGTGCGAACTGGCGCTGTGGGTGGTGAGCTCATCGGCGTCGTACGGCGTCCGGGTCATCAGGATGGGCGCGCTTTTCGCGCCCTTTGGAACGAGAATCACCGCATGCAACTTCACGCCGTCGCGCATCGGGATTTCGGCGGTACGGCGCGTAAAGTCCCAGCTCGATGAATCCACTTGAAAATGTTCCGGGGTTTCGCTCGGATAGTTCGGATATTGAGGTTGCGGCGTTTGGGCCGGTAGATCGAGGGGCAGGAAGGCAAGAATCAAGACAGGGAAGAACACCCCGATCCACACGCAACCGCGGCCGGTTCGTTTCATTGGACTCCTCGGTATGAAGGTCGGCTTTCAGAAAGCGAGCATTATAGACGAAGCAAACGCCCTCAACGTCTCGGGGAGTTCCCTCTGGAATGGGTCGGGTGCGGTTGGGATGGCGGCTATGCCCGTCCAATGCGGGGCACGAGCGAGTTCCCCGAAGATCAGAATGGCGGGATGCGGCGGGCTCGAACTTCCCCCGTGGCCTTTTTGGGGGGACGGAAGACACCCGAGGCGGCCCGGCGAGATTTGGCACAAGATCCCGATCCGCCTTAGAATAAACCATGCGATTCAGGGTCCCCTTCTGAATGTTTTTAATGCGAAAAATCCTGCATCGAATGACGAATGGGCGCAATCCAACAAAACGTGAGCGAACCGGTCAGCGATGAGCTGGCGCTGGTTCAGCGCGCAAAAGCGGGCGACGTCGAGGCCTTCGAGGAGTTGGTACGACGGTATGACCGGAATGTCTTTCGCATCGCACAGCACATTACGCAGAATCGCGAGGATGCGGAAGACGTCGTTCAAGACGCGTTTCTGAAGGCGTACAACAATCTTGCCCAGTTCCAGGGGCAATCCAAGTTTTATACCTGGCTGGTGCGGATTGCAGTGAACGAGGCGCTGATGAAGTTGCGCCGCCGCCGTCCGGAACGGACGGTATCGCTCGACGAGGAAGTGAAAACGGAAGATGATTCGGTGCCCCGCGAAGTGGCTGATTGGTCACCGAATCCGGAACAGCAGTATACTCAGGCCGAGTTGCGCGACATCTTAGATCGCACGATCCACGGCCTGCCGGCGACGTTCCGGACTGTATTTGTGCTGCGGGACGTTGAGGGTCTTTCGACCGAGGAAACAGCCGAGGCGCTGGATTTGAGCGTGCCAGCGGTGAAGTCGAGGCTCCTGCGGGCACGTTTACAGCTGCGCGAGAGGCTGAACAAGTACTTTCAACGAAGGGACAGGTCGAATGGATCACAACTCAAACCCAGCAGTGGAGATGGCACACGGTGAAATGCTCTGAGTTTCTCCACGAATTGACTAATTATCTCGACGGCGTGATCGACGCCCCAACCAAGGCCGAACTGGAAGAGCACCTTGCTTGGTGTCACAACTGCTACGTGGTGTGCGATACCACCAAGAAGACCATCGAGATCTACCGCGACTCGAAGCTCTACGAGCTTCCCGAGGACCTCGAGACCAAGCTGAGGTCGGCAATCGCTACCCGCTGTAAATCCCAGAAGAAACCGGCTCCAGAGGGTAAATCGAGCTAAACTGTTTGGAATCAGAAGATTTTCTTCTACTAGATTCCCTGGCGCCCATCGGTTCGAACCCTTTCTCGCGAAGCCGAATCTAAGTAGCTGTGGGGTGGTTCGAGGCTCCCCAGCTTATGGAGAACGGGTGTCTGTGGGAGGGTAGATTGATGTTCCATCGAGTTCTGGACGCACTGTTAGGTTGCTGGCATGCGCGCTATAGCTTTCCGATCACGATCAAGGGGGCGAACCGCGGCCACGCCGCGTTTTTGACCGGTACCTATGTGGTGTGCCTTGACTGTGGCAAGGAACTGCCCTACGACTGGGAGCAAATGAAAATCGTTCGCGCGAAAAAGAGCCAATTAGCCGCGGTCGGGTCTTTCTCCACAAAAGAAGCTTCGTCTTTATAACGCCAGCATAAGCCCAGCAGCCCTGCTCTTGGCTGACCGGGCCTTTTCACCGCACATTCTGAGTACATCGGAGTCCCGCTTTCTCTCAAAAACGAAACAGCCCTCTGCACGCCGGCAAATGGCGTGAGAGAGCTGATCGAGCGGCTCAAATGAAATCAATGGATCCTGTGCAGCCGCCCGCGTTTACTGATTATCGTCGTCCGGACGGCGCTTCAGGGTTGGACGGCCGTCGTCGCCTGACCCCTTATCGTCGGTTCCGTTCTTGTCGGTTGACGAGGCCCGGCGCAGCGTCGGCTTCTTGCCGTCCTTCTCGTCGTTCAGCTTGTGACGATTTTCAATGGAGGCAAGTCGGGATTTCACCTGGTCAAATTCCGAGGTGGTCACGACGTATTCGGTCTTTGGAGGCAGTATCTTGGAGATCTCCTCCTGGGAGACCTTGATCCGGTCCGGCGTCTGGGGGTGGGTCTCGAAGGCCTTCGAGATCGTGCCCGGCTTCTTCTTTTCCATCGCCTGCACCTTCTCGAAGAAGGAGATGAAGGCGGCCGGATCATACCCTGCCTTATACATGTACTGCACGCCCAGGTAGTCGGCCTGCGCTTCGAAGCCGCGGGAGAACTTCAGGAAGGTGAGCGGCACCGCCAGGCCCGCGCCCTCATAGGCGGCATATCCAATCGGCCCGCCCATGAAGATCAGCGGGATAGTCATCATCTGCATCAGGTTGGCCCGGGTGTTCTCACGAGCGGCGTGGCAGGCGGCAACGTGGCCGATCTCATGCGCCATGACGCCGGCCAGCTCGGCTTCCTCGTCGGCAGCCAGAACCAAGCCGGAGTTCACGTAAAAAAAGCCGCCGGGAAGCGCGAAGGCGTTGATGTCGTCGGAATCGATCACTTTGATCGTGAAGGGCACCTGCGAATCCGAATTCCGCACGATGTTTTGTCCCAGACGGTTGATGTATTCGGTAACCACCGGGTCGTTGATGACCTTCGACTGCGTCTCGACCTGCTGCGAAATCTGCTTTCCGAGGGCGATCTGCTTTTCGAGACTGTACCAGTTGCCCATGCCCCGGGCGCAGCCGACATTGCGGTTCCCGATGGCCCCCACATCGTCAATCCCGCCGTCGTGCGGCACCTTTGTGGCCGACGGCTCGACGGTGGGGGTAGCGTTTGCAGGCGGGGTGGTAGAACTCGTCGAGGATGAATTCTTGTCCCCCGCAACGCTGGGCGTGACCAGGCAGGCGGCCATTGCGATGGCCGCGGTCCAGGACAGGTAGCTTTTCATGTAGATTTTCATAATGACCTCCGGGTCGCAGACTCGGGACGGTTCTACCACCATTATATCCCTTGCCCGACAGCACTCCCTGGAACTCGCTACTAGTTGGACGCGCCTGCGCCCTGCAAAGTTACCCGCGAGACAATTCGATGTTGCCGGCTGGCCGTTCAGCCCCAGATGGTTGCAAAAGCTTGGTCAATACGAGAACATAGCCCTCTTGTCTTGAACTCCAGGAACTCTTAAGGATAACCCCGCACATGGTTGCGCGCCCAGAAACTGCTCAGAATAAGACCCCTGCCTCCCAAATCCAGCCGGCAACAGGAAAGCTCGGGGTCATGATCCCGGGCATGGGAGCCGTAGCCACCACATTTGTGGCCGGCGTCGAAGCCGTCCGCAAGGGGCTCGCCTGCCCCTTTGGCTCCCTCACCCAGATGGGGACGATACGGATCGGCAAACGCACCGAAGGCCGCTCGCCCCTGATCAAGGAATTCGTGCCGCTTTCCGGCCTGAGCGACCTCGTCTTCACCGGCTGGGACCCCTACGAGGACGATATGTATACGGCGGCGGGAAAGGCCGGCGTGCTCGAACACGATCTCCTCGACCAGATCCGGCCATTCCTCAGCTCGCTCAAGCCTCGTCCCGCGGTTTTCGACCGCAACTACGTGAAAAATCTCGATGGCCGCCATGTTAAGAAAGGCAAGACCAAGATGGACCTTGCCGAACAGGTGCGCGCCGACATCCGCGACTTCAAGCAGAGCTCGGGAGCCTCGCGCCTGGTCACCATCTGGTGCGGATCGACGGAGGTTTTTCTTCAGCCCACCGAAGCGCACCAGTCGGTAGAGGCCTTTGAAAAGGCGCTCCATGCCAACGACGAAGCCATTGCGCCGTCGATGATCTACGCCTACGCCTCGCTGATGGAAGGGGTCCCTTTTGCCAACGGCGCGCCCAATCTCACCGTCGACTTGCCGGTCATGCGCGATCTTTCGCGGAAGAACCATGCGCCCGTCTGCGGCAAGGACTTCAAGACCGGGCAGACCCTCATGAAGACGATTCTCGCGCCGGGATTCAAAGCGCGCCTGCTCGGGCTTAACGGCTGGTTTTCGACCAATATTCTCGGCAACCGCGACGGCGAGGTGCTCGACGATCCGGGCTCGTTCAAGACCAAGGAGGAGTCGAAGCTGTCGGTGCTCGAGCACATTCTCCAGCCGGATCTCTATCCGGAGCTGTACGGCAAGTTCAGCCACGTCGTCCGCATCAACTACTACCCTCCCCGCGGCGACAACAAGGAGGGCTGGGACAACATCGACATCTTCGGCTGGCTGGGGTACCCCATGCAGATCAAGGTCGATTTCCTGTGCCGGGATTCCATCCTCGCCGCGCCCATTGTTCTCGACCTGGTTCTCTTTCTCGATCTCGCCCAGCGCTGCTCCGAGCTCGAAGGCATCGGAATTCAGGAGTGGCTCAGCTTCTACTTCAAATCCCCGATGACCGTGCCGGGACTCTATCCCGAGCACGACCTGTTCATTCAGCTGATGAAGCTCAAGAACACGCTGCGCCATTTGAAGGGCGAAGAGCTGATTACGCACCTGGGGCTCGAGTATTACGACTGATTGCGAGCAGGGCGCCGCGGCAGGCCGCGTCGAAGGCCGGGAGCGAGGCTCTTTCCTCAAGCCACGAAACCAGAGTTTGTCGCCGTTGCGCTGGCCGAGGCTCCGCGCGGCATGACGGCATGTCCGAGCGGAGCCAGGCCTTATCGCGTAATCCCGGCGTGCCGGAGCCGGACATAGGCCGGACCCATGTTGCGTATGACTCAGGAGCTCTGGCTCGTCGTTACGGTCTCAGAAGTATTTAAGGTTCAAGACTCCCCCGCTAGCGGGGCCGGGTGAATTTCCCGAAGCCGATCCGCACTTCGATCGTGTTCACCCCGGGATTCACGCTGCTCAGGCCCGCGTCGGAGATGTGCAAAAAGCGGGCTTCGAGAGCCCAGGCAAATCTTCTCCCGAGGAAATGCGCGCCGAATGCCGCCGCAGGGGTGAAGTTGACGCTGGATGTGTCCGGAGGCACGTCGTGGTTTGTAAACAGCAGTCCGCCGCTCAACTCCGCGTAGGGGAGAATTCGCCCGCGTCTTTCAAAATTCCATTTCAGATTGACCGGATTCGCCCCGACCCCGTACACGACTCGACTCGCCGTTGGCACGATGGCGCCGTTCGCCAGGAATTTCCCCTTCTCAGTCTGAGAGATCAGATACACGGGCACCGCATCAATGGCATATTCAAACCTGCCTCGCAGAAAACCCGGGCCGTGCGAGTCGAGCAGGACCCATCCGAAGCGGAAGCCGGCGTTCCAGATCCAGGTATGGGAGGGGTCGTCCACGCTCCGGTCGCCGCGAAACAGGACGGCTCCGGCGGGGACCGAATGCCCGCCTGCAGTCCAAACCTGGATCTCGTTGCCTCCCTGCTCGGGACCAGTCTGAGCGCAGGCCCAATACGCGGAAACCAGCAGCGCCGGGATCACGGCGCAGCGTAAGAATCGCACGCTGCCGGGGAATCGGGCCCTCATCTTCCGAGCAGCCCTCGCCCGCGCATCCAGTTCGCCAGCAGCGTCGGCCACAGACCGAGCACGGGATCGGACAGATCGAGTCCAACGCCGTGTGCCCCCTTTTGAAAAATATGGATCTCCGCCGGCACGCCGGCGGCATGCAAGGCCAGGTAGAAGGCAACGGAATTTTCCGAGGGAACGGTCTTGTCGGCGCTGGTGCTGAACAGGAACGTAGGGGGGGTGGCGGAGGTGACGCGAAGGTCGGTCGAAAGCTCCTCTTTCAGTTTCCAGTCTGCATCGGGACCGAGCAGGTTCTCAGACGAAGCCGAGTGGGAATAGGGGGCCACAAAAGAAATGACAGGATAGGCGAGGATCAGGAAATCGGGGCGGCAGCTGACGCGGTCGGTCGGGTCAGACGCTTTGGCGTCGCCGCTATCGAAATGGGTCCCCACCGTCGATGCCAGATGGCCGCCCGCGGAAAACCCCATGAATCCGATTCGATCCGGCTCAACCCCGAACTCTTTCGCCCGGGCCCGCACCAGGCGCACCGCGCGCTGCGCGTCCCCAAGCTGGATGGGGTGATGATACTTCGGACCCAGGCGGTACCTGAGCACGAATGCCGTAACGCCCAGGGAATTGAGCCAGTTCGCGATCTGCCGGCCCTCGTGATTGATGGCAAGCAAGGTGTAGCTCCCTCCCGGCGCCACAATGACTGCCGTGCCGGAGGAGGCGGGATCGAGCGACCCGTACAAAGTGAGCGTGGGGTTGTCTTCCTCGGCGGTGCCCTGCGCGCCGGGGACGTTATGCTCCCAGAGCGGGAACGTGTGCGGTTCGGCGAAAAGATTGGGCGCGTGCTCGGGCGCACTCCTTGAATTTGGCTGCTGGGCGGTAGCGAACCCGGCGATAACGAGCAGGCCTGAAAAAATGACATACTTCACAATGGGTCTGTGCACGCTTTTACTCGCTGGTTTTCGAAGGGGTTTAGAGTCCGAGTCCCCCATCCACATATAGCACCTGCCCGGTGATGAAGGGCGGCGCGGTTGCAAAAAAAAGGACCGCACACGCCACATCTTCCCCGGTGCCGTTCGATTGCATGGGAGTTTTTCTCGCCATGCGGCTCATAAACGCACGCGCCGGTCGCTCGCCGAGGTCAATCATGCCCGGAGCCACGCAGTTTACCGGAATTTCCGGCGCCAGCGCTTTGGCCATCGCCTTGGTGAGCATGTGCAGCGCGGCCTTCGACGAACAATAATGGACGTGATCGGCCCAGGCGCGCAATCCTCCGAGGGAACCGAGATGGATGACCCGGCCGTGTCTCGGCCGCAGGTAGGCGAGCGCCTCTCTGGCGACAAGAAAAGGGCCGCGGACGTTGGTCGAAAAAATCAAATCCCACTGCTCGAGGGTGAGCTCTTCGAAGGCGGCGGTTTCGTATGCGCCGGCATTGTTCACCAGGATGTCGATGCCGCCGAGTGTTTGCGCCGATTCCTTTACCGCGCGGCGTACGCTCCCCGGTTCGGTCACATCGCAGCGCACCGCCAGGGCCGAAACCCCGGCTCTTTCGATCTCTTTTGTGGTACGCTGCGCTTGTTTGGCCGAGCGCAGAAATGTGATGGCGACATCCGCCCCGCCCTCGGCCAGCGCCAGAGCCGAGGCCCTGCCCAGGCGATGGGCTCCGCCGGTGACCAGTGCAATTTTTCCCGCCAGCGGCTTGGAAGGCGTCATCTCAGGATTGTATCGTCTGTTCCGGGGGGAGTTCTGTGAACAAACGTCCCATCGCGGTCACCGCCATTGCCTGGTTGCTCATCGCTGCCGGGCTTTTCGGTTCTGCCGTCCATCTCAGGGAGGTCGTCTTCGCGCAGCCGTTTCATTTCAGAGACCTCTGGATCCCGGCGGTTGATCTTCTTCTGCCGGTAGCCTTCGGCACTTTCATTCTTCTCGGGCGCGGCTGGGCACGGTGGCTTGCGGTGGCCTTTATCGCGTTTCACGTGGCCATCAGCTTCTTCGACTCGTGGCAGAAGGGGGCCATACATGCCGTGTTGCTCGCCCTGATCGCATTTGGCCTCTTTGGCTCCGAGGCGAGGCTCTACTTCGAGCGGCGCAAGCAGATGGCCCATTAGCCTGCTCCCTGGGCCGACCTTGTTTGGTTGGCCGTGAGGCGTGCTGGCTTTCCCCTCATCGGCAATGTGACCCTCCGGCCGGACCCTTTGGGGGTTTCCTGCGGCCCATGCGCCGATTGCCGATGCCCCGGATCCCCGGGCGCCGCCAGGACATCTTCTTTCCTTTTTCCTTCGCCACGGCCGCCCTGTCTATTTCTGTCTGCTCCGGCTCCCCGGCCGTTCTTCGCGTGGGAATCCGAGGCCGGCAGCTTCTGCCGACTTCTCGCCGGGAAGGGCGGACTGTACAAGAGCGGACCGAATCATTTAATTCGACCGGATATTTTACGGACTCGACCTCAAAGAGACGGTCCCGCCATGGAAAAGACGCTTGGGCTCTGCTAGACTCGGCGCGATGTCCCTGCTGCGCGAAGTCATCGTGTATTCCCGCAAAGGATGCCACTTATGCGAGATCGTGAAGGAAAAGCTCACCAAACTCGAGCGCCGCGGAGGCTTCCGCTGGCATGAAGTCGATGTGGAGACCGACGACGTGCTGCGGCGCCAGTTCACCGACGAAGTTCCCGTGGTCTTCATCGACGGCCGCAAAGCATTCAAATACCGCCTGGACGAGAGGGAGTTCCTGAAGAAACTTACCCTGTGACAGGTTTCCCCGGATCCGCTCCCCTGCCGGGGAGGGACCCGGAAGGGCCAAAAACGCATCATTTCCCGAGCTTCCTGCATCCTAAGGAGTTAGGTGGCCGCGCGGCCACCAGTAGTTCCTCAGGGACGTAAGCTTCTCATTTTTCGATGTTATACTCGATAGAATCAGCCTGCCCGCACTTTCATGTCCGGGCGCAAGGAAATTAAAGATGGCCCGTAGTTCTCCCCGAGCTTCTGTTTTCATTGTTGTATTCCTGGCAGTCTGCGGATTTCTGGGGATGCTCTTCGCCCAGAAAAATCCCGCGACTGCCCATGACAGCGACTCCGATGTCAGCCAGAGCCTCAAGCAGTTCAGCGAGGTGTATGACATCGTGGAACAGAATTACGCCGAGCCGGTGAACCCGGACAAGGCCATCTACAACGGCGCGATTCCGGGAATGCTGCACGTTCTCGATCCACACTCCAATTTTTTCGATCCCAAGTCCTATTCGCTGCTGCGGGAAGATCAGCGCGGCAAGTATTACGGCGTAGGCATGACTGTCGGCCCGAGAAACAATAAGGTGATCGTCATCGCCCCCTTTGCCGGCACGCCCGCTTATCGCGCGGGAATTCATCCGGGCGACATTATTGTTGCGGTCGACGGCAAACCGACCGACAACATGAACACCAGCGATGTTGCCGATCTGCTCAAGGGACCCAAGGGCACAACCGTTCACATCACCATCCTGCGTGAAGCCGCCGACAAACCGCTCGAGTTCGCGGTCGTTCGCGACGAGATTCCCCGCTACAGCGTCGACCTCCATTTCCTGATCCGGCCGGGCGTGGGGTACATGCATATCGCGCAGTTCAACGAGACCACGGAAAAAGAGGTCCAGGACGCCCTCGAGAGCTTCAACAGCTCGGGTGACATGAAAGGATTGATCCTCGACCTGCGGCAGAATCCAGGCGGACTGCTGAACGAAGGGGTAGGGGTTGCGGACAAGTTCCTGCATAAAGGACAGCTGATCGTTTCCCACCACGGGCGGTCGTCGCCCGAAAGGCGGTATACCGCTCTGCACGGGAACAGCGGCAAGGACTACCCCCTGGTGGTTCTCGTGAATCGCGGCACGGCTTCGGCCGCCGAAATCCTGGCCGGGGCCATTCAGGACCACGACCGCGGCCTGGTCGTCGGCGAAACCACGTTCGGCAAAGGTCTGGTGCAGACCGTCTATCCGCTCTCGAACGATACCGGACTGGCGCTGACCACCGCCAAGTACTACACGCCCAGCGGCCGTCTGATTCAGCGCGATTACAGCAACGTTTCCCTCTACGACTATTACTTTGACCGGGACGGCATCGGCGACACGACCAACAAGGAAGTGAAGCTCACCGACAGCGGCCGAACGGTTTACGGCGGCGGGGGGATCGCTCCCGACGTTAAGGTGGAACCGGTCAAGAGCAACCGCTTCCAGGACACGCTCCTGCAGCATTATGCCTTCTTCAACTTTGCCAAGCACTACATCGTCACCCACCACGTGACTAAGAGCTTCGAAGTGGATGACGCGGTCACCGCCGATTTCCGCAAGTCGCTCGATGCCGACAAAGTTCCCTACACCGAAGCCGAACTCATCGAAAACGCGGATTGGATCAAGTCCAACATCAAGAGCGAGATTTTCGTAGACGCCTTCGGCCAGGAGCAGGGACTGAAAGTGAAAGCGGAAACGGATCCCGAGGTGCTCAAAGGGCTTGACCTTCTTCCGCAGGCGCGAGCTTTGTCGGAGAACGCCAAGAAGGTCGTCGCGGAGCGGAACAGCCCGGGCGTGACTCGCTAAACGTCTCTTGCGGACTCCACAAGGCCCGGCCCCGAAGCCGGGCCTTTTTACCTTTCTGCCGAAATTGCCGCTTCGAGACTCCCCGCAACCCGGTAGAATCGACGTATTCCCTTGGCAACGACTCTCTGGATATCAGCCGCGGTCTTTGCGCTGGCCTCCGGCATAACCGACCTCCTGTGGCGCAAGATCCCTAACTGGCTCACCTACCCCGCGGTACCGGTCGCGATTGTTCTTCATGGGATCGCCGGTGGCTGGCGCGGGGCGCTGCTGTCGGTCGCCGGCGCGGCGCTGGGCCTGGGGATTTTTTTCCCCTTCGTCCTGCTCCGTCAACTCGGCGGCGGCGACTGGAAGCTGATTGGCGCCCTGGGCGCCTTTTTTCAGGCCCGCAGGCTCATCCCGGTTCTGTTGATTGCCCTGATCGCGAACGGGCTCATGGCCCTGATGCTGGTGGTCGCGCAAAAACGCCTGCGAACAACCATCCGCAACATCGGGAGATTGCTGGGTTCGCTACTCTGGTTTCGTCCGCCCGCACCCGAGCTCACAATTGACAGCGCCGAATCCGCCAAAGTCCCATTTGGGATTGCAGCCGCGATTGCCGTGCTGGGTTACGCAGCCAGTCAGCCGTGGGCAGTTTTCTAGTCCCGGCTTTTTTCCTAGTCCTGGGGCGCCGACGTATCCGGAGGCGGTGGACTGGTGTCCTGGGGCTCTGGCGGCGGTTCCGGGGGCGGTTCCGGTTGCTGCAGCTGGTCCGGCGGCGGTTGCGGCTGGCCGTCCGGTCCAACGATGCCGGTAGCGCCGTCGGAGTTAGGGGGAAGTGTGTGCCTTTCAGCCAGTCCATTATCCAGTGGCTGGGGCTCCTGCGACATATCCTGGGGCTGCGGTTGCTGCGGCGGCACAGAAGACTCGGCGGGCCCCCGATTCTTGTGCGTCAGAATGACGCTGCCGAGGGCGTACGGGTTGTTGGGCGATCCGACCACAACGAAGTTCAGGTCCGAGCCGTTGAGCAGCTGGGCAAGAACTTCACTCGCTGTGCCCGGACCGAAGTCGCCGATCACCCGCTGCTGCTCGGTACCGGCGGGAATGGCGATGTCGGTGCCCGTCTGCTGCTGGATCTGAAACAAAACCTCCGAGAGGGTTGCGTTGTTTACGTGTATCTCCAGCTGCCCTTTCCCGCCCACAACGCGGACCGCTCTTGAATCTGGAACCACCTGCGTACGCCCGGCGATCACAAACGAGTCGTGGCGCAACTCGGTGTTGTTCGCCACCGCAGCCGTGCTGTTCGCCGCACTCGGGGCGGCGTGGTTCGCCTCACTCGCCGCACTTCTTGTCGTTGTGGTTGTAACCCATCCGACCGTTTGGCCATCATCGCTCGTCGATTGGCTCGCGGGGGTACTTGCGTCAACCGGGGTGGCCTCAACCGGGTTATTTGCCCCAACCGGAGCATTCGGGCCAAGCGTCACCGTAAACCCCGAAGTGCTGGTTTGAATGTTGTAGGACGGGGGCGAATTCAAGTCCAGGACGATTCTCGTTACCCGCGGAACCGCGGAGAACAATCCCACGCGCACACGCTCCACTTGCCCCCGGTTCACGGTCTGGTTGCGCACGGCGGGCCCGGGGGTAGCGCCGGGAACATCGATGACCAGCCGATCGGGACCGGTGACAACCTGCGCTTCCGGGGTCACGCCGGCCGTGGTTCGAACCTGCAACTGAAACGGGCTGTCTCCATCGATCGACAGCCTTTCGACGACCAGTCGTGCAGCTTGCGCACGGGGATGCGGCGCCACGGGCAAAGAGGGCTGTTGTGCAGCTTGCGCCTGGGCAGGAGGCACGGCGGAGGAACGGGGGTGTCGTACGGCTTCCGCTTGCGAAGACCACGCAACCGCAGCCAGCAAACCGAGGATTGCGGCCAGATGAGGTTTTAGTCGGAACCGCATGACATTACGTGGGGATTCTAGCAGCGCGAGAAACCGGGAAGTTACACACTGGTACTAATCCGGGCGGGCCAACCGGTCGACTGCGACAGCATGAGTGATTGGCCTCCGCACCGTCCCGTCCGGCGCCGGGACGCGGGCCATCCACCCGGTGGGGCCGGCCGCTCCCTTGCCTCTTCTGCCACCGGTGCTACGGCCGGTTGCTGGCTCGCGCGGGAGGGCGCCAATCCCGGGTTGAATCGCCAGCCGCGCCCTGAATTCCAATAGGACCCGCAAGCCGTGATAATCCAGGACTTGCGGGTGACCTGGGGAGGACCGAGCGAGGGCCCCGTCGGACACGGTTTTCGCCCATACGTGTTCAGGACGTTTGTGGACATTTATATTGGACGTGGGATGAAAGCTACGTCGAGGCGGTCAGGCCCTCGGACGGCCATCGCGATCATGGCGGCCGGCAAGGGCACCAGGCTCAAATCCAGACACCCGAAGGTCCTGCACGAAGTGGGCGGACGGCCGCTGCTCTCGCACGTAATCGAGAGCGCCCGCCAGATTGCCCCGCCCGCAGACATCTACGTGATCGTCGGTCACGAAGCCGACCGCGTGCGCGGGGCGGTAGGCGCGACCGGAGTGCAGTTCATTCTGCAGGAACCGCAGCGCGGGACCGGCCACGCAATGATGTGCGCCGCGCCGGCACTTAGAAACTACGACGAGGTGATCGTGCTCTCGGGCGATGCTCCCCTCATTACCCCCGGCACCATCGGGAAGCTGCGGGATTTCCATCGCCAGACCGATTCTGCGATGACCATTCTCAGCGCGGTACTCGAAAACCCTGCCGGATACGGACGGGTGATTCGCGAGTCGGGGCGGAAGGCCGCGGTAAAAGCAGTGGTGGAAGAAAAATCCGCGACCCCCGCCGAGAAGAAGCTCTGCGAAATCAACTCGGGCTTTTACGCCTTTTCCACCCAGCCCTTGTTCGACCATATCGAGAAGCTCGAAACCAACAACCCTCACGGCGAGTTCTATCTCACCGACATGGCCGCCGTCCTGCGCCAGGCAAAGGGCCACGTCTCCGTACTGGCTACCGACAATCCGTCGGAGATCCTGGGAGGGAACACGCGCGCCGAACTGGTCGAACTGGACCGCACAATGCGCCTCGAGAAATGCCGGCTGCTGATGTCGGAAGGCGTGACCATTTTTTATCCCGAGACCTGTGTGATCGATGCGGAGGTCGAAGTCGGAGCCGACACAACCCTTGAGCCCTTCGTTCAGCTGCTCGGCAGAACGCGCATCGGAAGCGATTGCCGGATCCGCTCCCATTCCATCGTTCAGAACTCGCAGATTGGAAACCATGTCCATCTCCGGCCGGGATGCGTGCTGGACGAAGCCCGGGTGGGCGATGGCGCCACGCTCGGTCCCTACGCGCATTTGCGTCCGGGAAGCGAAATCGGCGAAGGCGCGCACGTGGGCAATTTCGTAGAGACGAAGAAGGTTCGCCTGGGCCGCAAATCGAAGGCCAATCACCTTACCTATCTCGGGGACGCCGAGATCGGCGACAACGTGAACATCGGCGCCGGGACCATCACCTGCAATTACGACGGCGTGAAAAAAAACAAAACCGTCATCGAAGACGGCGTTTTTGTGGGCAGCGATTCTACGCTGGTGGCTCCGGTCAAAGTGAGCCAAGGCGCTTATGTGGCGGCGGCTTCCTGCATCACCGACGACGTCCCGCCGAACTCGCTCGCGCTCGGCCGCGCGCGCCAGGTCGTCAAAACCGGGTGGGCGCGTCCGAGACGCGACGACAAGCCTGATCAGGAAGGCCGCTGAGGCGCAGAAGACCGGCGTCTGACAGATGCAACCCGTCCGCCTACGGCCTGAGCATTGGCGCTTCCCGCGCTGTCCGCCGTTGCGCTCTTCGCACCGCCCAGGCGGTGTTCACCCCGATTGCAAGGGCAACCACCGCCATCACCACTAGACCCGGTTTGTCCAATTTCGGGAAGAGCAGAACCGATACCGCGACGGCCGCGGAGGCGAACCAATTTCCCGCCGGCAGGCGAAACCATGGCTCCGGCACATCCGTGCGCCGCCTGAACACGGGCAGCGCCGCGCACACCGAGCCGTAATAGATGAGGCGCGAAACCGCGGAAATCGTCACGTTCCACTGAAACCCGCCGGCGAGAGAAAAGACCAGGGCCAAGACGGCCAGAATGACGATGGCCACATGCGGCGTCCTGAATCTCGGGTGAACCCGGGCCATCACCGGTGGCACGTCGCCGTGTTCGGCGAGGGCGAACAGGATTCGGGGAAATCCGAGCAGATTTGCGCCCAAGTAGCCGAAGATTGCAACCAGAATTGCCAAGCTCACCGCGTATGCGCCGCGGTGTCCCACCATCGCCTCGACCGCGGCTGCGATGGGGCGGTTGGTCATCGCCGGCGCCGGGACGATCGAAATCACGAGCCATTGCGTGGCGGTGTACACCAGGGCGCAGGTCGCCAGTGCAACGAACAGCGCAAAAGGATAGTCGCGCCGGGGATCTTTGGCCTCCCCGCCTGGCGTAAGCGCGGTTTCGTACCCGCCGTAGGCGAACATCAGCAGCAGGATGGAATGGACCCAATTCTGAGCAGGACCACCCGGCGCATGGATGGCAAAGGAATGATGTCTCAGTCCGAGAAATACAACCCCGCCGGCAATAAACGCGCCCAGGGTGACCAGCTTCACGGCGGTAAACCAATTGCTCAGCGCGGTCCCGCCCCGCACCCCCAGGCAGTTCACCAACGCCAGAAAACCAAACAGGAGGGCCAGCACGATGGAACGCACCAGGGGATTCGTCACGCCGGGCCAGAACTCCCCCAGATAAATGATGAACAGGTTGGCGCTGGCACCAATCGCCGCCAGCCGGGTCAAAAGGCCAAACCAGGCGACCGTAATGCCGGCCGTACGGCCGAACGCCGTGCGGGCATACAGATAAACTCCGCCGCTTCCGTCGAAGCGCGAAGACACTTCGGCAAAGCACGCCATCACCAGCCCGGTCGCTGCCGCGGCAAAGAGCCAGGCAAACGGGCTGGCGTTGCCGAGAACGCCGGCAATGACCGAAGGCAGCCCAAAGACCCCGCTGCCCACAATGCAATTGATGGTCAGCGCCGCCAGACTCGAGCGATCGATGGCTCGTACAAGCTTTTCGCCTTCATGCACAGGGATGCAAACGTGGTGTCCTCGGACCTGCGGGTCGATTCTACCCCGAGCGGCGACGGTTTCGGCGGCTTGGTTTCAAACATCGCCGTGCAAGCCCCCGCGCCGGCCTCTGGCCGCCACAAGAAGGAGGGCCGGCAAAACTCCGGAAACCCGGGCTTTCCATTCACGCGCCGAATGCCGCGTGTCAAAAAGCCGCGTTGACATTTCCACAGGGGAAGGTTCAAACTACCCAATCTGGTTCAAAACACCAACTGCCCCGCAGATACTGCGATCGGAGCCGTCGACACAAAACTTCATTGACATACTTAATTTATGGCCGGGAACCGGTTCTCCTACAATCTGGATTCGACGCTGGAGACTGTAGATAAGGCGGAGGAGGCCGCGAGTCGCATCGCGAGCGAGACCGGTTTTGGCGAAGATGAGGTCATGCAGATCGCGATGGCGGTGCGCGAGGCGGCCGTAAACGCCGTGTTGCACGGCAATGCCTATGATCCGGAGAAAAAAGTGGCGCTTGAGTTTGAGCGCACCTCGAAGGATCTGGTGATTACGATTCGCGATCAGGGGAAGGGGCTCGACCCGGCCAACATTCCGGATCCGCTTGCGCCTGAAAATCTGTTAAAAACATCAGGGCGCGGAATTTTCTTAATCCGTTCATTCATGGATGACGTTGAGATTCACCCGTCCAGTACGGGTACCGAGATCAAATTAATCAAGCACGTCCACGGCGGCGCCGGGGGCGGCAAGGAGGATTCCCAGTGAATTTGAGAGTCAGCACCCGCCAGGTTGATGGAGTCGATATCGTCGATTGCAATGGACGCATCACCCTCGGCGAGGGGAGCATCATTCTTCGCGACACGGTCAAGGACCTGCTCGCCAAAGGGCACAGGAAGATTCTGTTGAACCTCGGCGACGTAAACTATATCGACAGCTCGGGGATCGGCGAACTGGTCAGCGCCTATACAACCACCAAGAACCAGGGGGGCGAACTGAAGCTGTTGAACCTCACCAAGAAAGTGCACGACCTGCTCCAGATCACCAAGCTCTACACCGTCTTTGACGTGAAAGACGATGAGGCTGCGGCGGTGAAAGCATTCCGCTGACACTCCCCCGCCTTCCAGGCGGGCTTTAAGCCGGCATCGGTGAACGGCAGTCTCTGAGATGCGGGCGTCGCTCGGTTTTGCGCGACGCCCGTTCCCCCCTCGTGATTTTGAGCGCAGAAAGATCGGGCTGAACCCGGGCCGAGGTCCGCGCCCGGCTCGATCGGCCAGGCTCGGGCCTGGAAGCCCGCGCCTCCATCCGTCATTCGTCATCCGTCATCCGTTCGCCTTGTCGAAATCCAAACCGCGCGATCCCTGGTTTCTGAGGCTACAGAGGCTAAATTAGACCAGTCCTTTTCTGAGCTCCGCGAGCCGATAGCGCGTGCCTCGCCACTCGACGCCGTCGTTCCACAAGGCCAGGCCCATGGACCGCAGCACGATGTAAATGAACATCAAGGTGCTCACCGGATGCAGCCCCACGTACCACGGGCGCACATCGGAGAAGAGCGACATGCCAACGTAGAGCAGGAAAATCGAGGCCAGGGCGAGGGCGTACGGCAGACGCGCCCAGCCGTGCGCCCAGACGAGCCCGGCAAACGGCAGCCAGTTGAACCATGCCGCAGCCATCGAAAAGGCGACCGCCCGCCAGGTTTGAAAGGAAAGCACGGCGAAGAAGTTCTTGGTCAGATTGCGAACCACCCCGAGCGCCCCTTCGGCCCAGCGGACCACGAGCAAGTCCTCGCCGAGCACATTGCGCTGCCGAAACCCGGCCTCTTTGATGAGTTTGCCGAGCTTCATGTCGTCCACCACGTCGAAGCGCAACGCTTCGTGCGTCCCGATCGCCTGGTAGACGCCGCGGCGAACCAGATTGAAAGCGCCGATTCCCATGTGGTCCTTCGCCCTGGGATCGGCGACCTTCCACGGCCGATGCCCGAAGACAAACAGCAGTTGAAAAAACGCCAGCATCATTTTTTCGCCGGGGCGCTTCATCAGGATACGAGGAAACAGCACCAGGTGGTCGGCGCGCTCGGCTTCGGCATAGGCAACGGCCCGCCGCAGCGAATCCGGCCGGAACATCACGTCGGCGTCGGTGAAGAGCAGCCAGTCGCCCGTGGCCATGCGGGCCGCAGTCCACATGGCATGCGCCTTCCCCATCCAGCCGGGCGGAAGTTCGTGGATGTGCACAATTGCGAGCCGCGGGCGAGAGCCTGCCTTCGCTAACGAGGCGGGGAGACCGGCGCATCCACCGCTTGAAAACTCGTCCATAATCGCGCCCGTCCGATCGATGGACCGATCGTCGACGGCAATCACTTCATAGTTCGAATAGTCGAGCTCGACGAGCCGCGACAACGCCTGGGCGATCGATTTCTCCTCATTCCTCGCCGGAACAATGATCGTCACGCGCGGATTGCCGCCGGCGGGCGCCGGCTCGCGGTCCCATTCAGGGCGCGAGATATCGACGAGGCCGCGCATTCCCCAGGCGGCATCGAGGAGCCGCGAGAGCCAGACGAGCGCCACCAGTGCGCCCGCGATCCAATGGAAGTAGATCATCCGGCGCGGGCCTGCGCAGGGCCGGACGCGCTCTCGACGGCCAGCGGCGGAGCAAAACGCATGCCGTAGAACAGAATGGCGGCAGAAACCATCATGGCGGAGACGGGCAGCACAAAGGCCGCTTCGAATGAGCGGCGATCGGCCACCCAGCCCATCATGGTCGGCGAAGGCACGTCCCCGAGCAGGTGAAAGACAAAAATGCTGATGGCGATGGCCGTCGCGCGTATGTGTGCGCCGACGGAATTCACGATCGCGGCATTCAGCGGAGAGGTATTGAACAGCAGCAGGAAGGCCGAGACGGCGATGGCCGGCAGCATCCAGCGCCCGGGACGAAACAACGCCACGATCATGAAAGGCACACCGAGAGCCATGCTGGCGGCGGAGACAAAGTAATAGGCGCCCCTCATACGCGGCAACAAAAAGTCGCCCAGCCACCCGCCGGCCAGAGACGCGAGGATCCCGTCGACGACCACGATGAGCCCGAACACCTCATTCGCGGATTCGAGCGTGTACCCCCGGGCGCGTGAGAGGAAGGTCGGCATCCACACCTGGATGCCGCCGAGCGCAAACGTCATGGCCGCCATGCCGAGAACGGCCGTGCAGTACGCGGGATTCCGAAACAGCGCGAGGTACAGCTTCTTCAGGTAGAAGCTGGCCGACAGCGTGATCCTCTGGCCCCGTGACGCACCCTGGGGAATGCGCCCCTCGAACAGAGGCTGCGCGACCGAATCAAAGCGTCCGCGCTCCGGCTCCGGAACCAACAGCATGGCGAGCGCCAGGAAGAACCCGGGGATGGCGGCGATATAAAACGGGAACCGCCATCCGTGGTGAGCGCCGAGCCTGCCGCCCAGTATGTATCCCGCCGCGGTTCCGACCGGAATCGCCAGATAGAAGATGCCGAAGATTCGTCCGCGCTTCTTCTCGGGAAAAAGATCCGCGACAAACGTCGGCGCAATGGTCACGAATGTCGCCTCCCCGACTCCAACTAATGTGTGCCGGACCAGAAGTTCCCAGTACGTGTGCGTGACGGCCGTGACGAGAGTCAGCCCGCTCCAGAATATTCCTCCCAGCACGATGATCCGCTTGCGCGAATAACGGTCCGCCAGCGGTCCCGTAAACGGAGCGGCCACCATGTAAAAGCCGAGAAACGCGCTGGTGAGGTATCCGAGTTGAGTGTTGGTGAGATGGAATTCGCTCTGAACCAGCGGCTGCACCGCAAACAACACCGAGCGGTCGACGTAGTTCAGCAGATTCAGCGCCGTGAGGATCGAGAGCGCGGTCCAGGAATGGAGTTGGGTTCTGGCCACTCGAAAATGGACTATACCACGCGAGGAATGCAGAAAATCGTCAGCTCCGGCTGTTCCCGTCAGGCCTCGGCCAGCGCGCTACCACGACGGTGGAAATGCCGCCGCGCGGCCGGAAGTCGCCCTTGACCTCGGCCCATACCGGCTTGGCCCAGCGCACGACATCTTCGAGGACCCGATTGACCACGTTCTCTTGAAAAATTCCAAGATTGCGGTAGGACTGCAGATACTCCTTGAAGGATTTCAGTTCCAGGCACTCTTCATCCGGCATATAGCGCAAGGTAATCACGCCGAAGTCCGGCAGCCCGGTTTTCGGGCACACGGAAGTGAATTCCGGGTCGTCGATCACGATTTCATAGCCGGGAAACTGATTGGGCCAGGTCTCGATTTCGGGAAACTTCGAGTCCAGTCCCGCCTTGGCGTGCTCGGGCGTGTAGCGCGGTCTCGCGGCCATGACGAACCCATTTTACCGGGAGTCGGGCGCAGGGCGGCGAGGGCATTTTTCCTGAATTGTTTCAGAAAAGCACTGCATCTAAAGCATTAATTGCTGTCCGTCTCAGGCCGGCCAGAGCAAGTTAGATTACTCGCGGATCAGCTGCATGGGTCAAAAAGAGCGAAACTCGGGCTTTTTTGCCCGGCGGCAGTGGCTCCTGTGGGCCGCCGGCGCAGTGGTCGCGGTCATTCTGCTGGCATCGTTTGCCTCGCGGGACGATTCGGTTCCGATCCTCACCGCCAGGGTGACCCGGGGCAATATACGCAGCGTGATCTCGACCAACGGCAAAGTCGAGCCGATCGATATTTTCGAAGCCCATGCTCCCATCGGCACGACCGTCAAGAGAGTTCTCGCCAAAGAGGGAGAGCACGTCGAAAAAGGACAGCTGCTCGTCGAACTGAATGCGGCGGGCGCGAGAAGCCAGGCCGCGCAGGCGCTATCCGAGATACGCGCCGCCGAAGCCAACGTGAGTTCAATCCGGCAGGGCGGCACGCGGGAAGAGGTGCTCACGCTCGAGGCCCAGCTGGCCAAGGCCACAACCGACCGCGACGCCTCCCGGCGGAACCTCGATGCCCTTGTGCGGCTCGAGCAGACAGGCGCAGCGTCTCCCGGGGAGGTCCGCGCGGCAAAGGCGCAACTCGACTCCGCAGAGGCCGAGGTGAAGCTGCTCGAATCCAAACAGAGCGGACGCTTCTCCCCGCCTGAGATTTCGAGCGTAGAAGCCAGGGCATCGGGGGCGCAAAGCACCTATGCCGCAGCCCAGGACGTCCTCCGCCAGCTGGTGATCCGGGCGCCCTTTGCGGGCATCGTCTACTCGCTTCCGGTGAAGCCGGGAGCCTGGGTGAATCCGGGCGACATGATTCTGCAGGCTGCCGACCTCTCGAAAGTCCTGGTCCGCGCCTACGTGGATGAACCGGACGTCGCGCGTCTGGCGACATCGCAGAACATCGAGGTCACCTGGGACGCCGTGCCGGGGCGCATCTGGAACGGAACGGTGGCGACCGTCCCCGCCTCGGTCAAGCTGCATCAGACCCGCAATGTGGGCGAGGCCACCTGCATTGTCCCCAACGACGATTTCAAACTGCTTCCCAACACGAACGTCGGCGTGACGATCGTCACCGAGGAAAACAAAGGAGTGCTGACGGTCCCGCGCGAAGCCCTGCGGCTGGATGGCGGCAAGCCTTATGTGTACCTGGTTGCCAACAATCAATTGGAACGCCGCCCGGTAGAAACCTCGATCTCGAACCTGACCGTGGCCGAGATCACCTCGGGAGTCGACGAAGGCGACAAAGTAGCGCTCAGCGCCTTGAATTCGAAGCCGCTGGGCAATCACCTTCCCGTGAAGGTGGTGCAATAGCGATGCGTTGGCTGTTGTCATTTGTGGTTCTGGCCGGCTTCTGCGTGGCGCCGTTTCCTGCGGGCGCCGACGAAACCGCTCCCTCGCTCATCGCCAACGGGCGCGTGGATGAGGCCATTGCGGTGCTCGACGGCAAAATCAGCGCTGCGCCCGGCGACGCCCTGGCGCACAATCTTCTCTGCCGGGCCTATTTCAGCGTAGGCAACTGGGACGCCGGAATTTCCCAGTGTGAGCGGGCCGTCTCTCTCGAGCCGGGCAACGCCGTGTTCCATCTGTGGCTGGGGAGGATCTACGGCGAAAAGGCCGACCAGTCTTCGTTCTGGCAGGCGGCCCGGCTGGCGCGCAAAGTCCGCGACCAGTTTGAAGCCGCCGTGCGCTTGAGCCCGCGAAGCGTCGACGCCCTCACCGATCTCGCCGAGTTTTATCTCGAAGCGCCGGGAATCGTAGGCGGCGGGCGCGACAAGGCCGAGCGCGAGGCCCATTCGCTGGCCGCCATTGACCAGGCCTGGGCGTTCTGGGTGGAAGGACGCATTCGGGAAAAGCAGGGCGACTTCCCTGCGGCCGAGCGCAATTATCGCGACGCCATCGCCGCCAGCCACGGCCGGGCGAGCGCCTGGCTCAATCTCGGCCTGTTCTACCAGCACCGGTCCGAGTGGCAGGCCATGGAAGAGACCCTCATCCACGTGCGCTCGGCGCCTCTCGACCGTCCCGACGCCCTGGTGGACGCGGCCGAGATCCTGATCCGGACACAACGAAATCTTCCCGAAGCCAGGAAGCTGCTCGAGGCCTATCTCGAGTCGGCCGGCAAGGTCGAGCAGGCGCCGGCCTTCAAAGTTCATTTTCTTCTCGGCAATGCAGAGGAGCGGCTGGGGAACGCCCGGAACGCCGCGAGCCAATACCGACAGGCCCTGACCCTGGCACGCGAGTTCCGACCCGCCCGGCAGGCGCTCGAGCGGTTGAGCCGCTGACCCGTTGTTGGCGCCGGCGGATGGCCGCATCCCGCCCGGCGCGCTCTTAAAATCAATTCGTATTCCACATCGAAGGTGGCCCATGAGAACTCGCTTCGGTCCGGTTCGGGTGTGTTTCCATGTAATCTTCTTCGTGGCCTCCGCGCTCGGCGCCGCCGGCGCGGCGAATGCCGAACCCATCTCCCTTAAGCGCGCGGTCCAACTCGCGCTGGCGCACAGTACGCGGGCGGCGCAGGCGCACGCGGACGAGCAGCGCGCGGAGGCTTCCTACCGCGAAGCCAAGAACCAGTATCTTCCGCAGTTGATGGTTGGCTCCAGCCTGGGCGACACCTGGGGATACCCGTTGAGTTTGGAAGGTTCGGCGCCCTCGCTGTTCAACGTCACCACGCAGTCGTCCCTGTTCAATCCCGCATTGCGCGACTACGTGCGTGCCGCCCGGACCGAATACCGGGCCATGGCGGAACAAACCAAAGACCGGCGCAACGAGATCACCGAAGAGACGGTGCTCGACTATCTGGAACTGGTGAAGTGGGAGAAGGAGATCAAACCCTTGCGCGAGCATTATGAAGGCGCGCTCAAGATGCAGGAAGTCTCCGACCAGCGGGTGGAGGCGGGAGTCGACAGCCCGCTGGCGGCCAAGCAGGCCGAACTCGCCTCGGCGCGGGCGAACCTGCGGGTGGCTCAGGCCGAAGGCGCAATCGACGCGCTGCGGGCGAACCTGTCTGAGCTGACCGGCATTGCCGAGAATTCCTTCGAAACCGATCCCCGGTCGATTCCATCCTTCCCGGAAATGCAGGCCCGAAGCGAAGCCACCGCCCGGGCCGAGCAATCGAGCCCGGCAGTTCTGTTTGCCGAGCAGCACGCCATCGCCGAGAGCTTCCGGGCGCGCGCCGAGCACCGCGCGTTCTGGCCCTCGGCCGATTTTGCGGCCCAGTACGCCCTGCTGGCGGAATTCAACAATTGGACGCAGTTTTTTCAGCGGGGCGCTTTTCAGCGAAACAACGCCAGCCTGGGAGTCGTCCTGCGTTTCCCCTTTTTCAATCCCTCGCAGCGCGCTCACGCCCAGGCTGCCGACCTCGGAGCGCTGCACGCCAAACAGGACGTCGAATCCACCAAGAGCCAGGTATCGCAGCAGACCCTGAAGCTGCGGCGCGCGGTCGAGCAGCTCGACGCGGCCCGGAAAGTCTCCGAGCTCGAATATGAGATCGCGCGCACCAACGTCGACGCCGTCCAGATCCGCATGACCTCGGGTACGGCCAGCGTGACCGAGGGAGGGCAGGCGCAGGCGGAGCTGTCGGAAAAGTACGGCGCGCTCGCAGACGCCAGTTTCGAATTCGAGAAGGCCCGGGTCAACCTGCTGCGGTCAACCGGAGAGCTCGACTCCTGGGTCGACCAGGGCAAGTAGAGGAAGACTGGCGAAGGGGGCTTTTGCCCGGTTCGGTGCAGCCAGATGCCGTTCGGCGGGAAACCGATTGCGCCCTCCCTCCTCCGCCCTGTAGCTTAAGGGATCGGAGGAGGCATTCGCCTTCCTGCGCCCCGTTCCGCTTGGCTCGTGACCGATCAGGTACGCAAGATTCGTGGCCGTCGATTCGCGGATGTTAAGATAAACAACTGATATCTATGCCCTTAAAGACTCTGTTATTGAATCCCCCCTCTTTCGAGAATTTTGACGGCGGCGCCGGTTCGCGCTGGCCGGCGACTCGCGAAATCGAGTCCTACTGGTATCCGGTGTGGCTCGCTTACCCGGCCGGAATGCTCGAAGGGGCCCGGCTCCTCGATGCTCCCTCGCACCACGTGAGCGCCGAGGACACGATCAACCTGGCGAAGGAATACGAGTTCCTGGTGCTCTACACCTCTACGCCGGGTTTCCCGGGCGATATCCGGCTGGCCGAGCGGATCAAGGAACGAAATCCGGGGATCAAGATCGCCTTTGTCGGCCCGCATGTCACGGTCCTGCCGGAACGAACCCTGAGGGAGAACCAGGCCATCGATCTTGTGGTTCGCAAGGAGTTCGATTACGCGGTCAAGGAGTTTGCCGAAGGCAAAGCCTGCGAGGAGATTTTGGGGATTTCCTATCGCAAGAACGGATCCGTAGCCCACACCCCGGACCGGCCGCAGCTCGAGGACCTCGATTCTCTGCCCCACGTAACCGACGTCTACCGTCGCGACCTCGACGTCCGCCGCTACAACGTGCCGTTCCTTCTCTATCCGTATGTTTCGCTTTACACCACCCGCGGATGCCCGGCGCAGTGCACCTTCTGCCTCTGGCCCCAGACAACCAGCGGCCATGCGTGGCGTAAGCGTTCCACCGACGACGTGGCGCGGGAAATGGCCAAGGCCAGGGAATACTGGCCCTACGTGAAGGAGTATTTCTTCGACGACGATACCTTCAACATTCAGAAGGCGCGGACCATCGAGCTTTGCGAGAAACTGAAGCCCCTGAAGATGACCTGGTCGTGCACTTCGCGCGTGACCACCGATTACGAAACGCTGAAGGCCATGCGGGACGCCGGCTGCCGGCTGCTGATCGTCGGCTACGAGTCCGGGGACCAGCAGATCCTGAAGAACATCAAGAAAGGCGCGACCCTTGAACGCGCCCGCCAGTTCACCAAAGACGCGCACCGGCTCGGCCTGGTCATTCACGGGGATTTCATTCTCGGTCTGCCTGGCGAGACGCGGGAAACCATCGAGAACACGGTCTCGTTCGCCAAGGAACTCGACGTCGAAACCATTCAGGTCTCGGTCGCGCACGCCTACCCCGGAACCGAGCTTTACGACTTCGCGGTGAAGAACAACTTCCTCGTCCGGGGCAGCATGGTCGATGAGGGCGGACACCAGCTGGCCCACATCGAATACCCGGGCCTGGCCGCCGAAGACGTCCTCGAAGCGGTCCATCGCTTCTACGACGCCTATTACTTCCGTCCCCGGGCGGTGTTCCGCATTTTGCGTAAAGCGGCCTTCGATTCCGGCGAGCGCAAACGGCTTTACAAAGAGGCCAGGACCTTCCTCAAGGTGCGCTCGATGCGGAACCGGATGGTGAAAAGAAAAGCCAAGGGCAACGGACAAAGCGAGCCCTCCCATCCCGAGCAGCCTCAGGAAACCGTCCAGGTTTAAAGCTCCGTGACCTTTCGCAAGTATCTGATACTCGCCGGGGTTACTGTCTTTGCTCCGGTCGGCGACTCCCTGCTCTCCTATGGAATGAAGCAGCTGGGAAATATTTCGATCCGCGATTTTTCCCACCTTCTGCTGGCGGTTCGAAACCCGTGGGTCGGGCTGGGCATTCTGCTGCTTGCCGGGTTCTTCGCCTCCTACATGACCGCGCTCTCGTTTGCGGACTTGACGTATGTGCTGCCCGCCAGCTCTCTCGGCTATGTGCTGCTGGCCTTGATTGCGCGCTTCGCCCTGCACGAGAAAATCAGCCTCCTGCGCTGGCTGGGCATTCTCCTGGTTTCAGCGGGCGTGGGATTTGTCACCAGCGGTCCGGAACTGACGCGCCGGCCGCCCCGCCGGGGACCCAGTGGCGGCGGCCGTATGGCCATGGAGCGCCGGTGAGCGGGCACACCGTCAGCAACCTCAACGCCTGGCTTGCCATTCTCGCCATCGTTGTCTCGTCGAGCGCCGGGGACGTGCTGCTCTCGCGGGGAATGAAGCAAATCGGCGATCTCGACGAGCGCCGCCGGAAGCGCGGACTGGTTTTCGTCGCCCTGCTGGTCTCGCGAAACCGGTATTTTCTCGCAGGCGTCGCCTGTATGGCGGTGTCTTTCTACAGCCTGCTGTACGGGCTCTCCTGGAATGACGTGAGCCTGGTCGGCCCGGCCGCGGCATCGCTCACCTTTGTGGCCAACGCGATCGCGGCAAGATTGTTCCTGCATGAGCGGGTCGACGGCCGGCGCTGGGCGGCGGCGCTGTTCGTCGCAGCCGGGGTTGTCCTCATCGCCTTTTAGGCGCCGCTCCGGATCTGTGTCCACAGAAATACGAGCGAGAGCGCGATCAGGATCACGCTCGCCGTCCAGGCGATGAGGTTCACGATGCGGGGGTTTTTGTACGCGCCCATCAGCTCCTCCTTATTGATGAGGATGAGCATGAAAACCAGCAGGAACGGGAGCAGGATCCCGTTCACCACCTGCGAGTAGAAAATCACCTTCAGCAACGGCAGGTGCGGCACCAGCACGACCCCCGCCCCGAAAGCGATGAGCAGCGTGTACAGCCAGTAGAAGGCCGGGGCCTCGCGAAATTTCTTGTTCAGGCCCGACTCAAACCCCAGTCCCTCGCAGACGTTGTAGGCGGTGGCAAGCGGCAGGATGGCGGCGGAAAGAACCGAGGCGTTCACTAGGCCGATGGCAAACAACAGCGCCGCCCATCGTCCGGCCAGCGGCTTGAGCGCTTCGGCCGCCTGCGAGGCATCGGTGATGTCGCGAATGCCCGCCGGATAAAGCGTCGACGCGCAGGCGAGAATAATGAAAAAAGCCACCACGTCGGTAATGATGCAGCCGGAGATGACGTCCCAGCGGCTGAGCGGATACTGCTTCTTCCCGATCCCCTTCTCGACGATCGAGCCCTGCAGGTAGAACTGCATCCACGGCGTAATGGTCGTGCCAATCAAGCCGATGACCGTGAACAGGTAGGACGGGTCCGTGCTCAGGCTGGGTACAACCGTCGCATGCAGCGCCGCCCCCCAATTCGGCCGGGCCAGGAACGCCGACGCCACGTAGGAGAAGTACAACATCGAGAAGGCTATGAGCACCCGTTCGACCAGCTTGTAGGACCCGGTCACCACGGTGACCCACACCAGAACCGCTCCAATCGGCACGGAAATATACTTGAGCACCCCGAACAGGCCCATTCCGGAGGCAATGCCCGCAAACTCGGACATGATGTTGCCGAAATCCGCCACCCCGAGGATGAACATGGTGAAGAACGTGGCCCGGAAGCCGAACTCCTCGCGAATCAGATCGGAAAGGCCCTTGCCGGTGACGGCGCCCATGCGCGCCGCCATCTCCTGAACAATGATGAGAGCAATCGTCGTCGGGATCAGCGTCCAGAGCAGCGCATAGCCGAACTTTGCGCCCGCCTGGGAGTAGACGAGGATTCCGCCGGGGTCGTTATCAACGTTGGCGGTGATGAAGCCCGGGCCGAAAACCGCCAGGAAGGCAAGAACCCGAAGCTTGACGATCCGCAGGGGCATGCGCCCGCGCGCTCTTTTGACCGGGTGCGGCGGCGACCCTGCCGGATTGTCCAGATGTGTCTTCACTTCGCTCTCTCGCCGGGCCCGGGCCGGGCCCAGCTTCGTCGGGCTTTTTGGAAAGTCCCGCTGCATGTCGCTCAGACATAGACATTTCGCTCGGCCACCGGAACAAGAATAAACGGACACGCGCGAATTTTGACAGGCCAAATTGCTCGAGACCGGAAATTTTCTTCGAAACCAGGGGGAACCCGGGCTTTACAGCTTCGCCCGCAAAAGGCTGATTACGTCATCGGAGGTGATTACGCCGGTTAGCACGCCCGCCTCGTCCACCACAGGCAGGATGACGAGATTGTATTTATCGAACAGCTCGGTCACTTCTTTCTCCCGGGCCCCGGCCTGGCAGGAGAGCAGCGGTTCGACGGCGAGCGACGCGAGTGGGTCTTCGGATTTTCCGAGCACCAGCTTGGCGAGCGGAACCGCCCCCACCAGCTTTTCCTGGGCATCGATCAGAAAGATGGTGTGGACCGACTCTACCCCGCCTTCGAAGCTGCGCAAAGCTTCGATGGCGTCGTTGACCGTGGCCCGGGAATCGAGGGCCACGTACTCGGTGTTCATGCGTCCGGCGGCGGTGTTCTCCTGGAACTCCAGCAGTTCAGCGACCTCGGCCCGCTCCTCGGGTTGCATCTCCTTGAGGATCTCCGAACTGCTCTCATCCGGCAGATCGGCCAGCAGGTCTGCGGCGGCATCCGGATTCATCTCCTCGACAATTTCCGCGGCGCGCTCGGAACCGAGCGATTCCACAATCGACTTCTGTACCTTGGGCTCCACTTCCTCGAGCGCTTCTGCCGCCACTTCTTCATCCAGGGTCTGGAACACTGCCTGCCGCTCGCTCGGGGCCAGCTCTTCGACAATGTCGGCGATATCGGCGGGATGCAGCTTCGCCAGCCGTTCATGGGAGATTTTGAGCTTCACCCGGCGGGCGGGGTCGGTTTCGATCAAGTCGACGAAATCCCAGGGAATCAAACGGGCCGGGATCCTTTCGAGCATCGGCCGAAGCGCGCCCATGGGAACCAGGCCCTTCAGCAGGCGCCGGACGGCGCCTCTGGCGCCCACGTCGACCGATCCGACCTTCAACTTGATCTCGCCGCTGTTGGTTTCCGCATACAGGTCGACGTCGTTCACCCGCACTACCTTGCGGCCGTGAACGTCGATAATCTGCTGGTCGAGCAGATCGCGTTCGAGCAGGAACAGCCCCTCACTTTCCACCGCCGGCCACTTCGAAGCCGACGAGCCGGCGCGGATCCCCCCGTTCAGGGACGAGAGCGAGGACAAGGGCAGCTGGCGGTCCCCTTCGTTGGTTCGAATGATGAGGGTTGAAACATGAGCACGGTCTTCGGCCGGAGTGATGGCCACCTCGCGCACCCGTCCCCGAGCGACGCCCGAAGAGTCGGCCACCGCGGCGCCAAGCAACTCGGTTAGCGCAATCGTGCCCATAGTCTGAAGCATGTGCCGAGAGCGGAAATGTTGTCAACGACTTCGGAAGAAAAACTTCGGAAGACAAAAGGATTTTTCCCGTCCTTCACTTCGGGCGCGGTCGATAGAGACACCGGATCCCGATCGTGCCGGCAAGGGAAGGCCCGCCAGACGCGCCATCCGGAGGAGGAAAGGCTCCCTCACGCGGCGAAAGTGCGCTCTCGATTTCCCGGGCCCGGGCCGCGAACGCCTTTGAACATGATATGGTTTGATTAGTCTCCGGCCTTTTTTTATGACTGCTACTGGCGCTCGCCGACCGCAGACCGCGTTCGAAATGCCGCCCGTCCCTCTGACCGTTGAGGGCCACGCCGTGCTGCACCAGATGTTCCATTTCCGCTGGCCGGCGTGGCGGGGGCTCGGTTCCGCGCGAAAATCCGAGATCGCCCAGGCGGCAGAACGGCTGCTCGGGGCCTGGGAACAGCGCCGGCAGGGTCCATCCGCGCTGTATTCCCTGCTCGGACACAAAGGCGACCTGATGCTGGTGCATTTTCGGCCTTCGTTCGACGAGCTGAACCGGGCGGAGATCGACGTGTCGCAGCTTGAGCTCAGCGATTACCTCCAGCCGGCCGGCTCCTACCTATCGGTCATCGAGCTGGGCCTCTACGAATCGAGCCTGAAGACCTACCGCGAGCTGCTGGACCAGGGCGTCGAGCCGCACTCAGACGAATGGAAGCGCGCCGTACAGGAAACTCTCGAGCGCCAGCGGGAAGCCATGCGGCCGCGCCTGTTTCCCGACCTTCCGCCGGCACGCTACATCTGTTTCTACCCGATGGACCGGCGGCGGGGAGAAGACAAGAACTGGTATACGCTGCCGATCGAAGAGCGCGCCCGCCAGATGAACGAACACGGGCTCGTCGGACGCCGCTATGCGGGCGAGGTCAAGCAGATCATTACCGGTTCGATCGGTTTTGACGACTGGGAGTGGGGCGTGGACCTGTTTGCCGATGACCCCCTGGTGTTTAAGAAGCTCATCTACGAAATGCGTTTCGACGAGGTCAGCGCCGTCTACGCCTTGTTCGGACATTTCCACGTCGGCGTGCGCTGCAGGGCGAACGATCTCAAGGGGCTTCTGAACGGGACCCTGCCACAATAGCCATGGGAATCGCCGGAATTATTCTGGCCGCGGGACAATCGACGCGCATGGGCCGGGACAAAGCCCTGCTCCCCTGGCCGCCCCTCAAGTCCGAAGACACTCCACCGGATCCAATGCAGACGGGCACGCTGCTTTCCGCGTCCATCGTGGCGCTCGCGAGGTGGTCGGAGATGGTGTTTGTGGTCGCCGGAGGAAATGAAGCCGCCGTCCGCCCGATCGTTCACAGTCACGCGGCTTTTCTGGTTCGCAATCCGGCGCCGGAACAGGGTCAGCTCAGCTCCCTCCAGACCGGACTGCGGGCGGCGCTCAACCGCGGACGGGATGAGGCCATGGTCACTCTGGTCGATCGTCCTCCGAGCCGCCCAACTACCCTCAAAACCCTGGTGAAGGCCTTCGAAGGCCGCGACCGCGAGACCTGGGCGGTGGTTCCCGAATTTCGGGGAAAACACGGACACCCGATCCTTGCAGGCAGAGACATGATCGAGGCTTTTCTAAGGGCGCCGGCCACGGCCACGGCCCGCGACATTGAGCACGCCCACGCCGGGCACATCGCCTATATTTCTGTGAACGATCCGCGAGTGACCCTGAACCTCAATACCCCGCAAGACTATGCCGCATTGCGATCCGCCGAATCAAGCCTCGCGGGTTGAAGCCGGGATGAAGAATGCCGCGGGTTTCAGGCAGGAGGCCCGGGGAGAGCGCGAAGGCTCCGGCTTCATCCAAGAACCGGGGTCCGGCATGAAGACGCCTGCAGGTCTGGCGGCCAAGACCATGGCGGCGCTCGCGGCCATGCTGCTTGCCATGGCAGCGATGTTGTTCCTGCCTGCGTGGTCTCTGCGTTACTGGGAAGCTTGGATCTTCTGGTTCGAATTCGCAGGATTGACGGTGGGGATCACCATTTATTTACTGATCAAGGATCCCGCCCTTGTCGAGCGGCGATTGGCGGGCGGGCCGACGGCGGAAAAAGAGAAGAGCCAGCAAGTCATTCAGTCACTGGCGCTGTTTTTCTTCTGCGCCTTGATCGTCCTGCCCGCGATCGACCATCGTCTTGGCTGGTCGCATCTGTCCTGGCCCTTTGTGCTCCTCGGACACGTCCTGGTGGCAATCGGCTGGTTTGTGATCTTCTTGACGTTCCGGGAAAACAGCTTCGCATCCTCGATTATCGAGGTCGATCCAGAACAACGAGTCGTTTCGACCGGTCCCTACCGGCTGGTGCGGCACCCCATGTACGCCGGCGCTCTGGTTTTCATGCTGGGAGTTCCGCTGGCGCTCGGCTCGTGGTGGGGTCTGTTGCCCTGGGTGGCGCTCGCCGCCATCATCCTCTGGCGTCTCCTCGAGGAAGAAGCGTATTTATCGAGGAACCTTCCTGGCTACACGGACTATTGCGCGCGGACCCGCTATCGCTTGATCCCTCGGATCTACTAGCCGAAAGCAGGCCGGGCAAGACCAGGAAGCGAAGGCGGCCAGGCGAAAGCAGCAAACTTGCCAAACCTCGCACAATCGCCGACACTGGATCTTCCGCCTTCGAAAGCCGCCTGCGAACGAGAATATGCCGACCCATCCCAATCTCATTGAATCCGTCCTGGTCCTGAACCCCAAGTTGGCGGTTTTCGATTGCGACGGGACCCTGTGGTCGGGCGACGCCGGCGAAGGCTTTTTCGATTGGGAGCTCAAGCGCGGCGTCGTTTCCGAGGACATCGTGCGCTGGGCCAGGGCGCGCTACGCCGATTACCAGGCCGGCAAGGTCACCGAAGACGAGATGTGCGGCGAGATGGTGACTCTGCACCAGGGGTTAAAAGAAGCGGATGTGCTGCGGCTGGCGGGAGAATTTTTCGAAGCTCACTTTCTAAGCCGGATTTTTTCCGAGATGCGCGACCTGATCGAGCGTCTCGGGGCGGTTGGATGCGACGTATGGGCGGTCTCATCCACCAACCAGTGGGTGATCCGCGAAGCCATGCCGTATGTCGGAATCTCCCGTGAGAAGATCCTTGCCGCCTCGGCCGAAGTCAAAAACGGCATCATCACCGATACACTCACGCGCCTGCCCTCGGGCCCGGGAAAGGCCAAAGCCATACTGGAAGTGATCGGTCAGGTCCCGGACGTGGCTTTCGGCAATTCACGCTGGGACCAGGAGATGCTTTTGCTCGCCCGGAACGCCGTCGCCGTCAATCCCAATCCGGACCTCGAAGAAGTGGCACGCGAGAAAGCCTGGACCATTTATTGGCCGGCGGCCGCCATAAGCCAGTCATAACCCAAACGAGCAAAACTGCGCAGCCGGGATTTCGAGCAGTCGGCCGGGCTATTCCGACCTTAAGGCCGTTATGGGGTTCAGCCGTGCTGCCCGCCATTCCGGGGCCACGCAGGCCGCGGCTGCCACGAACAGTAAAATGGCCATGACTCCCATAAAAACGGCGGGACGGCCCGATCGCGTACAACATCGAGCGGATCAGCCCGGGCCGCCGCAAAACCTCCGAGCAAACCTACACCAGCCCTGCCAATGCCGCCGGAGCCCGTCCACCAACATGAGGCTTAAGGACTCCCCGGAGTACCCGGCTTGACAATTGTCAGCCCCCGCCGGACAATTCTTTGAGCGAACAAAAAGCGAATCTACTTTCCTGCTTCCGGATTTCCATGAGCTCCCCTGCCGCACTCTTGCGCTCCCAACTTGAAGTCAGGCTGCCTGCAGCCTTCTCCCCATACCGGCGGCACGAACACGCTTCGATTGCGACCGGCATTGCTCCCATCGACGAGCTCACCCAGGGCGTCCCTCTTCATTCGTTAACCGAAATCTGCGGGAGCGCGCTGGCTTCGTCGGGAAAGACCTCCGTGCTGATGGCATTGCTGGGGCGTGCTTCCGGGGAACACGCGTGCGCGCTGGTAGATGCCAGCGATACGTTTGATCCGGCTTCGGCCCATGCCGCCGGAGTGAATTTAAAACACCTGCTTTGGGTGCGCTGCGGGAAAAGCCAGCAAAAATGGCGGCCGCTCGAGCAGGCATTCAAAGTTACCGACATGCTCTTGCAGAGCGGCGGCTTCGGTCTGGTTGCCGTTGACCTGAGCGGAATTGCAGAAAAGCTTGTGCGCAAGGTCCCTCTGAGCACCTGGTTCCGGTTCAGCCGGGTGGTGGAACAGCAGGCGACGGCCCTGGTATTTCTCGAGCGGCAGCCTCAGGCCACAAGCTGCGCCGGACTGGTATTAAGGCTCTGTCGAGAGCCGGCCGCTTTTTCAGGAAAGCTGCTGACTCAGTTCACGGTCACGGCCGAGGTCGTCCGTACCCGTGAGAAGAAAGGCATGCACTCGGCGACACCGGATTTTTCCATCCGGGCGCAATGGGCCTGACCTTATGTTTGCCTGTTTACTCGCCCCCGATTTCGCCGTTCAAGCCTCGCTCCTGGCCGAGCCCCGGGATTCTCGAGACGCCCTGCGCCGGTCTCCCCTGGCGATTCTCGACGGCCCGGCCAACCTGCTCAAAGTCGCGGCGCTGAATGATGCAGCGCGCAAAGCCGGCCTTGCCATCGGAATGACCAAGCTGCAGGTTGAAACCTGCGGCGGCGTGGCTGTGCGAAACCGGTCCGCCGGCAACGAAGACTTTGCCCAGGATCAATTACTGGAGTGCGCCGGCATGTTTTCTCCGCGCCTCGAATCCACTTGCCCGGGAACGGCGATTCTTGACCTGGCCGGAATGGAAAAACTGTTCGGCCCGCCGGATAAAATAGCCTGCAAGATGCTGGTGAAAGCAAGGCAGATGGGGCTTCATCTGCGAATCGCCCTGGCCGCGAATCCCGATGCCGCCCACTATGCCGCACGCGGCTTCACCGGCATCAAGATCATTCCCCCGGGTGAGGAAGCGAAAGCATTAGCTCCGCTCGCGGTCGGCATCTTGCCGGCTGGCGCCGGGCTTTTGGAGGTGCTCGAGAGTTGGGGAATCCATAAGTTCGGCGCACTTGCCTCCCTCCCGGCTCTCGCCCTGTCTGAACGGCTGGGCCAGGAAGGCCTCCATCTTCAAAAGCTCGCCCAAGGGCGGCTCACCAGGCCGCTGCGGCCGCTCGCGCCGCAACCGGAGTTCAGGGAAAGTCACGAATGGGACGAACCGGTAGAAACCCTGGAGCCTCTGACGTTTATTCTCGACCGCCTTCTCGAGCAGCTATGCGGGCGCCTGAGGTCGCATTCTCTTTCCACGAACGAGTTGCGGCTCGCCTTGGACTTCGAGGTAAGACAGCTGCAGACGGAAAAACAGAAAGAACAATACCGGCACGAATGGAAGCTGCCCGTCCCCACGCAGGACAAAAATGTGCTTTTTACGCTGTCGCGGCTTGACCTTGGGAAGAATACCTTTGCAGCGCCGATCCGGAAACTGACCCTGGAAGCCGTCCCCATTAAACCTCGCGCCACGCAACACAATCTCTTCGCGCCGCCTTCGCCCGAATCGGAAAAACTGGAGCTCACATTGGCGCGGATTCGCGGCGTGGTCGGCAGCGCCGATCGAGAGGGCATCGGCTGTGTCGGCTCCCCCAAACTTCTCGACACGCACCAGCCCGGCGCGTTCACGGTCGAAGCGTTTTCCTGCGATCCCCAGAGAGGAGTTGGGAGCTCTTTTTCCTCTCGCGAGCACCCGGCGATCGCGCTCAGAGTGTTCCGGCCAGCGCTGGAGACCCGCGTGGAACTCAACGGAGAGGTGCCGCACCTTGTGTGGCTGTGGAAGAAGCATCGCCGCGTGCTTGCCGCTTCGGGCCCCTGGTCGAGTTCCGGGAACTGGTGGGACGCCGCGAAAAGCTGGGCGCGGGAGGAGTGGGACGTCGCCCTGAAGACTCTCGAAGGAGTCGGTTACTACCGCATTTATCTCGACCGGCTCCGCCGGCAATGGTTTGTGGAAGGCGTTTTTGATTAGACACCGTGCAATATGTCGAACTCCATGCCCGCTCTGCCTTCTCTTTTCTCGAGGGCGCCTCCTTGCCGGAATCCCTGGCGTCGACCGCGGCCGAGCGGC